>Ga0209916_1000547_pt1 | contig 56316 bp, 52 predicted proteins | sample ThiBio_1000_plan_FD_183956 | JGI IMG/M metagenome (GOLD analysis project Ga0209916, IMG submission 183956) | Wastewater bioreactor microbial communities from Cape Town, South Africa - Thiocy_solids_2 (SPAdes) | ecosystem: Engineered > Bioreactor > Thiocyanate-remediating > Anaerobic-Aerobic ... | reverse complement strand
GCCGGACGGTTCGGCACGGTGGATCTCGTCGGAGGAGTCCCGCGCCGACGCGCACCTCATGCGCAATCGGATCGACACGATCATGGTCGGTGTCGGCACGGTGCTGGCCGACGACCCATCGCTCACTGCCCGCGCCGCGGATGGCACGCTCACCGGGCGCCAGCCGCTGCGAGTCGTCGTGGACACACACGGCCGGACACCGGAGCACGCGAAGATCCGGGACACCCGGGCCGAGACGCTGATCGCCACTGCCGAGCGGTACGGCGCAGGCCGAGACGGCCGAGTGGACCTCGCGGCGCTGCTGCGCGACCTCTACCAGCGGGGGCGCCGGCACGTGCTGGTGGAGGGCGGGCCGCGCCTCGCCGCGTCGTTCCTCGATGCGGGCCTGGTCGATGAGGTGTTGATCTATCTCGCGCCGCTGCTGCTCGGCGCCGGTCGCACGGCCGTCGAGGGCGGGGAGATTGCGACGCTTGCCGATGCACGCCGCCTGGAGCTGGTCGAATCCAGACACCTAGGCCCGGACCTGGCCCTGCGCTACCGCATGATCTGACCGTTGCGTGTCGGGCCGTCAACACCGATACGGTGGTCGCCATGCGGGCGGATCACGGGTATCGGCGGCGCGCCGTCGCGGCGATGCTGGCCGCGGCGGGTCTGCTGGCAGGGTGCACCGCACCGTTCGCGAGTGTGCCGGCGACGTCGAGTAGTTCCCCCACCGGTGCGGGCGCGAGCAGCGCGGCGACAGCGTCATACTCGTCCGGAAACCCGGCGACCCCGCCCGGCTACGCGGTGACGGTGCCGACCCTGCCGACCGCTCCGCAGACGGCTGCTCGGTCGTCACCGGTCACGCGGATCACGCCGCCGAGTATGACGCCGTCCACGACGCTGCCGAGTGCGCAGGCGATGTCCCCCGCCCCGCCGACGTCCCCGGCCCGGACGACGGGCACCTCGGCCATCGCGTTGCCTGCCGCGGAACTGCCTGGCGGCGGTCGCACCATGTTCCCGGGCCGCACCCTGGTTGCGCTGTACGGGCATCCCGGCACGCCTTCCTTGGGGGCGCTGGGCCAGCAGGACCTGGACGAGTCGATCGAGCGGGCCGAGCGTGTCGCGGCGACGTATCGGGGCCGGGTGGCCGGCCCGGTGATCCCCACCTTCGAGATCATCGCCACCGTCGCACGGGGCGGTCCCGGGGCAGACGGCACCTATTCCGCGCAGACACCGGTGTCGATACTGCGGCCGTGGGTCGACGCGGCGACCGCTGCGGGGATGTACGTGATCCTCGACCTGCAACCCGGTCGGGCGAACCTGCTCGACCAGGCCAATCACTACGTGGATCTGCTCCGGCGCCCCCATGTGGGCCTGGCGATCGACCCGGAGTGGAAGCTCGGCCCCGGGCAGCGGCCGTTGCAAGGCTTCGGCGGCGTCGACGCAGCCGAGGTGAACGGCGTCATCGCGTGGCTGTCGCGGCTGACGGCGGCGAACGATCTACCGCAGAAGGTCCTCGTGCTGCACCAGTTCCACTTGCCGATGCTCCGCGACGAGCAGGAGATCGTGACGGACGACGACAATGTGGCCGTGGTCATCCACATGGACGGTCAGGGCTCGCCTGCGGGCAAGAACAGCACGTGGACCGCGGTGGTCGGAGCGGCGCCACCGGGTGTGTTCTTCGGCTGGAAGAACTTCTTCGCGAAGGACCGCCCGATGATGGACCAGCCGGCCACACTGGCGCGGGCGCCTGTCCCGGTGATGATCTCCTACCAGTAGCCGTCAGCCCGTCAGCCCACCAGGCCGTGCTCGTAGGCGTAGATCACGGCGTGAATGCGGTCGCGCAGCCCGAGCTTCGACAACACGCGCCCCACATGGCTTTTCACTGTCGCCTCACTCACAAAGAGCTCCGCGGCGATCTCCGGATTCGACTTGCCCTGCGCGATCGCCAGCAGCACCTCGTGCTCGCGCGCGCTGAGTGCGTCGGTGACGTCCGCGGTCGAGCCGGCGGTCGGGATGCGCGAACCGAACAGATCCAGCATGCGACGGGTGATCCGCGGCGACATCACGGCCTCCCCGGCCGCGACCGAGCGGACCGCGTCGATAAGGTGCTCGGCCTTGGCATCCTTGAGCATGAAGCCGCTGGCGCCCGCGCGCAGTGCGGCGAACGCGTACTCGTCGAGGTCGAACGTGGTCAGGATCAGCACGCGGGTCGCCGGCAGCGCCGAAGTGATGGTGGCCGTGGCGGCGATCCCATCCATACGGGGCATCCGGACGTCCATCAGCACCACGTCGGGCCGCACCCGCTGCGCCTCTCGGGCAGCGACCGCTCCGTCGCCTGCCTCTGCGACGACTTCGATGTCGCCCTGCGACGCCAGCGCCATCCGGAAGCCGAGCCGGATCAGCTCCTGGTCGTCCGCGATCAGCACGGTGATTATGTGCTTCCGCCGCCCGTCCCGTCGTCCAACACCATCGTCGCGTGCACCGCCCAGCCGGAACCATCGGGGCGTGGGCCGGCGGTCACGGTGCCGCCGACCGTGGCGAGGCGTTCGCGGAGCCCGATCAGACCCCGTCCGCTGCCGGCGGGCGCCGGGCGTGTGGCTGTGCCGAAGCCGGCCAGCCCATTATCGGTGATGGATGCGCGGAGCACCCCGTCCTCGACCGTCACCGAGACCAGTACCTGGGTCGGGCCGTGCGCGTGGCGCAAAGCGTTGGTCAGCGACTCCTGCACCAGCCGGTACACCGCCAATTGGACAGCGGGATCGTCGGGCTGCGGGCCCTTGCCTCGGAAGACGACCGGCATCTTCAGCGCGCGGAACCGGTCGATCAGCGCGGGAATGTCCGCGAATCCCGGCTGTGGTGCGATGCCGGTCTCGACGGTATCCGCGCCGCCGAGAACGCCGAGCATGCGGCGCATGTCGATCATTGCGCCCCGGCCGGTCTCGGCGACGGTGCGCATCGCGGTGGCGGCCTCCGGCGCGGACGGGGCAGCGGCGACGGCGGATCCTTCGGCGAGCGCGACCATCACGGTCAGGCTGTGCGACACGATGTCGTGCATCTCCCGGGCGATCCTGGCCCGCTCGGCGGCGGTGGCCAGCTGGCCACGCTGATCGCGTTCCACCGCCAGTTGGCGGGCGCGCTCGATCACGGCAGCGAGGTAGCGGCGGCGGTTGCCGATGTTGATGCCGATCGCCAGCGCCAGGGCCACGAGTATTCCGAACTGCGTCGCGAAGGCCAGCACCGCGGTGCCGGCAGACAGGTCCGCGCGGCCGTCGGGACCGAAGACCTCGCTGCGAAGCACCAGCGTGCCGATCGCCACCGTGACGGTCGCGGCGCCGCAGACGGCGCCCGCGGCGATCGAGCCGCTGTGTGCCGACCGGTACGCGGCGACCGAGTACACGGCGACGACGGCGGGCACCAGCACCGTGTCGGCCGGCGCCCAGAGCAGCGCGATGATCGGCGCGGAGCCGACGACCACGGTCATCAGCGGTCGGGTGCGGCGGACGTAGACGCCCGTGACGCCGACCGCGACGAGCATGATCGTGACGGCCGTGAGCCAGGAGGCCTCGCCGGATCGGCTCACGGCCTGCATCGCGCCGATCACGGCCATCAGGCCGACCGCGACCGCGAGAATGGTGTCGGCCGCCACGCGATGGCGCGCCCAGAACCGGCGGATGACGCCGGGCGGGCGCGGCAGACGCAGTTCTCCGCCGTCGATCCCATCGGCGGCGGAGAACTGCGGGGCGGTGGCGTCTGTCACGCGTCTCGGCGCTTCACCCGGATCAGTGCGACGGAAAGCACGACGAGATTCCACACCAGCAGCACGCCGAAGCCCTGCCACCCGGTGGTGATCCAGCTGCCCGGATCGGACCCGCCGAACGCGCTCGCGCCCCGGTAGTCGAACAGGTGGCTGCCGGCGTTCTGCGGCAGCAACTCGCTGACATGCGACACCCAGGCGGCATTCGTCAGGGCGTGGAGGAGCTCCAGGACGATCGGTGCGACCAGCATCAGGCCCAGCACGGTGGCCAGCGAACCAGCGGTGCTGCGCAGGATGACGCCGAACCCGAAGGCGAGCAGCGCGATCATCGTGATGTAGAGGGCGCCGCCGAGCAGAGGCAGGAACACGGCCGGGTCACCGAGCTGCACCTCGACGCCCTTCGCGGACAGGATCGGCCACGTGACCAGCGCCGAGAGTCCGACGGCGACGGCCGTCGCCGCGAACGCCGTCACAGCCAGCACGATGCCCTTCGCGGTCAGCGCACCGGTCCGTCTCGGTGCGGCGGTGAAGGTGGAGCGGATCATCCCCGTGGAGTACTCGCCGGTGATGATGAGCGAGCCGAGGACGGCCACGATCAGCACCGCGATGTTCAGGCCCGCGGTGTTCAGGCCCACCACGATGGAACCGGCCGCGTCCCCGGTGATCGCGGTGCCGCCGGCCAGTGGGGCGCCGCGGCTGCCGAAGTCGCCGTCCGCGAAGTTCGCGAGGCTCGCGATGAGCGTGCCGACCCCGACGACGAGGACGATGAGCAGCCCGTAGCACCACAGCGTGGAGCGGACGGTGCGCAGTTTGATCCATTCGGAGCGCACGATGCCGGAGGCGCTCAGCGATCCGCCCACAGCGGGGCGGGTCGCGACTGTGGGTGTGGCCGTCATGCCGCTACCTCCGATCGGAATTCGACCTCGTCCTGGGTCAGCTCCAGGTACGCCTGCTCCAGGCTGGCCTTGACGGGTGTCAGTTCGTACAGCGCGATGCCGGCGCGGAAGGCGGCCTCGCCGACCTGCTGCGCGTCAAGGCCCGCGACCGACAGCGTCCCGTCGGGCTGCTCGGTCACCGTGACGTCCGGTCCCGCGATCGCCTGTGCGAGTTCGGCCGGTGACGGCGTGCGCACCGTCACCCGGCCGGTCCCGGCCCGTCCGGTCAATTCCGAGATGGGCGCGTCGGCCAGCACGCGGCCCCGCCCCAGGATGATGACATGGTCTGCGGTCAAGGCCATCTCGCTCATCAAGTGGCTGGACAGGAAGATCGTCCGGCCCTGCGAGGCGAGGTAGCGGGTGAGCTGTCGGACCCACAGCACCCCGTCCGGGTCGAGGCCGTTGACCGGCTCGTCCAGGATCAGTGTCTGCGGGTCGCCCAGCAGCGCTGCCGCGATGCCGAGCCGCTGGCCCATGCCGAGGGAGAAGCCGCCGACGCGTTTTCCGGCCACCTTGTCCAAGCCGGTCATGTCGATCACCTCGTGCACCCGGGAGGTGGGGATGGAGTGGGTCGCGGCCAGCGCGAGCAGGTGGTTGTAGGCGCTGCGGCCGGTGTGCACGGCCTTGGCCTCGAGGAGCGCCCCGACCTGGTGCAGCGGGTCGCGGTGGTCGGCATACTGCTTCCCGTTGACGATGACGCTGCCGTCGGTCGGCCGGTCGAGTCCGACGATCATCCGCATGGTGGTGGATTTCCCGGCGCCGTTCGGCCCGAGGAATCCGGTGACGAGGCCCGGCTGCACGGTGAACGAGATGTCGTCCACGGCGAGCTTCGGGCCGTAACGCTTGCTGAGGTTGTGGATTTCTATCACGCGGTCCACGGTATCGGCGGCGAGGCGCGCGGCGCATCGGCCCGCGGTCTAGTTCTTGCGGTCGATCAGTTCGACCGTCGTATCAGTCGCCGGGCCGCCCGGGTATGACGCCGCCCTCATGGTGCGCGCGATCCCGCGGGCCTTCCGTATCGTTCCGGGACCGGCTCACGCGGCGAGTGGTGGACCTCCGTAGAGAGTTTGAGAACCCCTGCTCGGCCTTGAAAACGGTGGCTTTGCGCTGGTCGCGGGGGGTCTACAAGAAGGGTCGGCGGCCGTATGAGCCGTCTGTGACTGATGAGCGGGGGCGCCTGGTGCGTTCGGTTGGGATGGCTCAAACCTTTCTGAGCCCGGCCCAGGTCGATGAGCTGGTGGCCTTGTATCGGGAGGGGTTGACCCTCGCTGAGCTTGGCGAGCGGTTCGACATTCACCGCCGGACCGCCGCTGCTCATCTCGTTCGCAGGTCGGTTCCGCTGCGACAACGCGGGCTGCCGGTGGCGCATGTCGCGGAGGCTGCGCGCCTGTATGAGAGCGGGCTGACGCTCATGGAGGTTGGGATGCGCTTCGGGGTGAGCCAGCAGGCAGCAAGGCGTGCGGTGGCCGCGCAGGGTGTCGTGATTCGCCCTGGTGGCCGCCGCCCTCGACTTACCGCGTGATGTTCGCTGTGCGAGCTTCCTGATAGCTGGTGGCGAGGGCGAGCAGTGACTCGGTCGCAGGTGACGCGGGCAGGCGGGTTGTGCCGTTCGTTGCCGCGTAGAGGTTCACGCCAGCGTCACGCAGTGTCTCCAGGACAGACGTGACCGCTTGGACCCTGCGGCCGAGCCGGTCGAGGCTGACGATGAACAGCGCCGACAGTGTGCCCTCGCGGACATCGGCAAGAAGTCTTTGCAGCGCGTCTCGCGCTCCGCTGCCGTCTTGGTAGCTGCGGACCGTCTCGTAGCCGAGTTTGTGTGCAAGTCGCTCACACTCGGCTCGCTGATGATCGTGCGCCTCGGGAACAGCACGGGCGCTGTAGGTGTAGACGGCGGCGTTCATCACGCTGCCACCGTCACGTGGAGCGGGGCATCCGACGGCTCATCCCGTTGCTGCTCGTGACGGCGCAGAATCGCCTCGTGGATGCGAACTCGGACCAGCAGGACGAAGCTGATGGGGCCGATCCAAAGCATCTTGAAGGCGTTCCAGACAAACAAGATCACGAGGATGTTGAGCCATCCCGGCCCGCCTCGGTCGAGGACAGTGGTGCAGATAGCTGCGGCGTAGAGGTAGGGCGCGGCCAGGAGCATCGCGGGGGTGCCCCACTTGAGGCCGCGGCGGGTACGGATCGCGTCGAGCAGGATGTTGGTGGGCGCGTACCGGCGTAGGTAGTAGCGGACGCGAGTGCTTAGCACCCAGAGAAGGCAGAACGTCGCGGGCCTCTCGTCACACGTGTTTCTCCGTCGAGGAGGCAGTACGTGGATGAGTGCCCAAAGTGGGCTGTCCCGAAGGACCCGCAATCGAGGAGGACCTGCCTCGCTTCCACTGTACGACTCGCCGCCGTCAGGAGGAACCCTTTGGTCTGACTCGTAGGCGCGTACCTGATCGGTGAATCTTCCAGCGAGAGGACCCCGGTCATGGTGTCGAAAGCCGAGCAGGTGACGGGCGAGCGGATGGCACGGATGGTGCTGTCGATGATCGCCGAGCCCGATGACCCGGCGACCGGGCATGTGCTGGCTCAGGTCGGCGGGGTGCAGACCTTGGTTCTGGTTGAGAGCACCGACCCGATACCGGGCATGGCCCGCGTCGAGGCGATGGTGTGGCGCGAGCACCTGGCCCCGCACCTGGACCAGAGCCTTGCCGCCCGCGCTGTCGAGGCCGAAGGCCGTGGGATAAGGGCGCTCATTCCCGCCGATCCCGAATGGCCTGCAAGTGTGAGCGATCTTGGAGTCCGTGCGCCCTACGTGCTGTGGACACGAGGAGCCACATCGTTGCTGACCTCGCCGCTGCGTGAGCGCGTCACGGTCACGGGTGCTCGCGCCGCGACGGCCTACGGCATGCAGATCGCGTCCGATCTCGCCGGAAACCTTGCCGATGACGAGCGGGTCATCGTGGCCGGTGACAGCTTCGGGATCGAGGGTGCCGCCCACCGGGGCGCGCTGGCGCGAGGCGGTCACACGGTCGCGGTCCTGGCCGGTGGTGTGGACCGGGCCTACCCGTCCGCGCATCGCGAGCTGCTGGAACGTATCGGTGATGTCGGCCTGCTGGTCAGTGAGCTTCCGCCCGGTGCGGTGCCGTCGCGGCAGCGGTTCTTGGCGCGTGGTCGGCTGCTGGCGGCGCTGTCTGGGGTGACGGTGATTCCTGAGGCCGGCCGCCGTTCCGGGGCGATGCGCACCGCGGCGCACGCGCACGCCTTGGGACGTGGAGTGGGCGCGGTGCCCGGCCCGGTCACCAGCGTGGTGAGCGACGGGCCGCACGACCTCATCAAGCGTGGGATCGCCTCGATGGTCACCACTACGAGCGATGTCACCGTTCTTCTCGACAGCGGCCCAGCCGTGGGCCGGGATCTGGGCCGCTCGGTGCCGGGAGCGGGGTTTAGCTATCGGCAGCCCTCGCCGCCGCAAGAGCCAGGTCGCTCACTCTGACCCCCTGGCGAGACCTAGCGAGAGTCGGGCCTTTCGGCCGTTCGTTGCCGCGAGCTGTAGCTCATGTCAGAACAGTATCGGGGCGGAATCGGGTCGAAACGCCGAGAACGGGCTGAGCCTGCGAGTCGGAGTGTCGCGCACTCGGCCGAGGTTCTGGGGCCAGGGCAACCGTGATGTCGCTCCCAGCGACCACCGGCAAGGCAAATCCGTTTCGACCGTCAGCGATAGATAGCAACTTGATCAACCTTGAGCCACTTCGCTCGACGTGTCACCGTTGCCAAAGGCTTGGGTGCGATGTCTGTTGTCGTCCGCGGCGGCGATGCGGCGTTCTGTCTTGTAGGTGTCTGTTCGACTCGGCGAGCCTGAAGCATCTCTACGACCACCCTGCTGGCTGGGTTCGCGGTGACGGCTCGCGTGGCGAGGAACCCGGACTCTCCCAGACGTTGTGCGGCGATGTAAACGGCACGCCGGAGCCTTGTGGGCAGACGCTCGACGGCCTCATCCAGTTGGTCCATGAGCGTGTCGATCACTTGGCCATCTGCAACCGCCCAGAGCGCGAGCGCCCACTCCGCCGTCGCCAGATCGTCATCGCAGTTGGCCAAACCTTGGCGCCACCAGTCCGCGTCTGCCCGGTGTGCGCGTGTCTGCGCGATGAGTGTCGCGGGGTGGCTATTTGATCCCAGACCGTCTGTTCCCGGAGCCTGAGTGAATCCATTGTGTAGCGGGGATGCCGCGCCGATCACGGCGATTTCACTCACGAGCCAACATCGGCCGGCGTGTTGCAAGAGCGCGGCCGAGGTATTGGCCCAGGGAAAGGTGCTGCCCTTTTCGCCTCGCCGGAATCGGCGAAGGCCGGCGATCTCGGTGTAGGGGGAGCTTGCTTTCCGGAGTTGTTGGATCGCTTGCGATCGACGGTCCGGTGAGGAGGAAGCGGGACGGTAGTTCGATACGTCGGACCCGAACGCATAGAACTCCGCAGGGCTTAGGGCAACCGCCACTCGCGCGGGCGCGGATCGGACAGAGGTCGTCTCGGAGCACTGGCCGTCTAGGACGGCCCGCATCAGTTCCTCTTCGAGTTGACTGTCTGGCTCCGGGTTGAGTCCAGCGTTCAGGATCAGTTGGGCATGGTGGCCATCGGTGGCGGACAGTCCGGCGATGTCTACTTTTCCCGCGCTGGCGACTTCGCAGGCTGCTCCCATCGCGAGCCAGGCGGTTTCGGTAGAGCGCCCAATGGCTTCTGCCAGATGTTCTGCCCACCATTGCGTGAACTCGCTATGCAGCCCGAACAGTTCTCGAAGAGTACGTACTCGAATCTGCGTTCGTGGGTCGTCAGGGTGGGCGGCGATCTCGGTTGTGAGTCGGTTCCAGGCGGTACTCGCGTGGCTGCCTTCGGGTAGCGGCACAATCTCTTTGCCGTCAAGGGCGGCGAGCAGGAGCTGGCCTCCGAGGTCGTCCGTGAGTGAGTCCACGACGGTGGCGGCTTCTAAGGGTCGGCTGTTGAATACGCCGTCCGTAATAAGGCTCCATGCAGCGACACGCACGTGTCTGGAGGAGTTCGCGTTCAATTCGTGCTTGATGCCGGTAGCGAGGATGTACAGGTCCGATCCAGCCGCATTACCCCCGTAGAATCGCGTGGTGTTGAGCCAATAGGGCCGCTGTAGCAACTCCCGAAATACTGTAGTCCGGTCGAAGTGATGGTCGCCTTCTCCTGCGTAGAGGTATAGGTACCGGGCTGCAAAGTATTCTCGTAGCGAGAGCACCTCAAACTCGAATGTGCCCTCTTCCTTACTCGTCAGAGCCCATAGGCGGTCAGTCGCCGCCTCGAATAACTCGTCTACAACGTCCTCGGGTTTGCCGTAGGTGCGTTGGAAGTGCTTCATCGCCGCTTCGACCTCTTCGTAGGCCATGCGACCACTGTGGCCGTCTTCTTCGGCGCGGGACTGAAGGTACCAACCGAGAAAGGGCACGATCTCCATTAAGTCTGTTCGATGCTTTCGTACAGACTCGGGATGTTTGTTTGCCTCACGCGCGAGTAGCAGGCTCATGTATGCGTCGTAGAGTTCCGTGCGTTGGCTGGGCGTCGCATCGCCGTGTTGTCGGAGTAGGTACAGCAGGATCGTGAGCTGCATAGGGTTGCCTGCTAGTTCACCGATGTAGGGCTCGCGAGTCTTCTCGGTGAAGTTCCGGCGTAGGGTCTTGCTGTCGTTCCCACGGACGTTGTGTACGGCGCACCACTTGCGGAGGTACTGATCTCGCAGGGTCGCATCGAGGGGGCCAAGTGAGATGATCTCGAAGATGTCGCGGCTCGGCTCGGCTAAGCCTGCAGAGTTGGGCCGCGTCGTCACGACCACCTTTGGCTCAACGGCGTAAGACTTACCACGGGCGCAGAACAGGTCGATTTCCTTGACGATGCGTTTTCTGTCTGCGACGTTACCGACCTCATCGAGGCCGTCGAGGACGACGAGACTAGGCACTCGATCGAAGAGTTCTTGGACCTCCTTCGCTGTTACCGAGCCACGACCGCTCGCGTGAGTCATCAACTCGGCGAGGAAGCATTCGATGGTCGCCTGAGCCGCGGCCCTCCTCTTCCCTTTCTTCAATGGCGTGGAGTCAGATTGGTCGAAGACGTCGTAGCCCTGCATCCAGGCTGCGTAGTCACCGAGGTCGAAGCGTATTGGGAAGCGCGGCGCTTTGACTTCGGATAGTTCGCTGTTGTTCGCGGTCTGCGCCGGGACAAAGGCGGTCCGGAACATCTGGCAGATGAACTGACTCAGTGTGGACTTGCCTTGCCCAGGCGCTCCTCGTACGAGGGTGAACGGATAGGGGCTCTTGAGGGCGACATAGCCGGCCGCGCCCCCGACTGCGGTGGTGTCGCGTGGCGAGGTGGCGACCCGGCTTGGTACGTGGATTCGCTCGGCCGGAACGTCGACGAACAGTTCGGTGAGGCGTTCTCGGTCCAGTTCGACCTGGCTGAACTTGATGCGGTCATCCTCGTCCCACTGTGCCGCGGCGACCTTGTGTAGAAGTTCTCGAAGCCCTGAGTCCTTCGCCGCCGCTGACTGCTCGCTGATCAGGTAGCGGATCAAGTCCCAGCCGGCCAGCATTTCGGCGTACGCCCACTTGGTCTCGGACGGCGCCGAGTCGACCATCGCGTCGATAGCTTCGCGCCAGAGACAGGACATCTCCAAGCCGAGTTCCTTCGAGTGCGCGTCGAGCTTCGCGTTGAGTCTGTCGAACGTGCCTGTACCTGGCTTGCCGGTGCTGGGAACGTTGGTCACGAGGATGTACTGGCGCGTGCCTTCTGCGGCAAGGCGTTTGATCTTGTCGGCCTCCCCCGTGACCTCGGCATCGAGCCACGACACCGGGTCCTTCTCTCGTCCCGTCACCGACCACTTCACTTGGTAGACGATCCGCTTCTTGGGATCGACACCATCGCGGCCGCCGTCGCTCTGCCTCAACGGCAGCGGCACAAAGTTGGGGAACCGCAGGGTCAGTAGTGCTCCAATGAGCTGCTGGAAGTCGTGATCGCCCAGGCGCTCATAGAGGTACTTGTTGCGGCTCTCGGGCACAACCCGTCCTCTCGCTGGTTTGACCTGACTATCTAAGGTTGCCTCACAGCATTGTTCAGCTCTCGATGACACGCGTGACCCGCAGGGGTCGCGGTTACAGCGTGGCACCGACCGGCTGTCTGGTCGTGCCACGGGCGGGCTCCGGCTGGTTGTGCTCGGCGTCGGCGATGCGCTGTGCCTGGTCGAGTGCCGTGCGGGCGCGGGCGGCGTCGATCTTCTGCGTGGTGCTCTCCGCTGGCGCGCCGAGGGGTGTGGGGTCGGTGATGGTGTAGCGGTCGCGGTAGGCGGCCACGGTCCGGGCGTAGCGCCGCCATTCTGCTGCCGTCCGCTTGTCGCCGGGTGGGGTGCCTAGCGCGGTCGTCCAGCCCTGGTGTTCGGTGAGGGCTTGGTCGAGGATCGCGTCGGCGCGGGCTTCGATGAGGTCGCGTCGTTCGGTGAGCGCCTGGCGCATGTCGGGGCTCATGGCGCCGGTGGCTTCGGGGATCAGGCCGGCGATCAGCCGCGGGGGTTTGCGGGTGCGACCAGACCCGGCGGGACGGACGGTGGCCATCGCGAGGCGGTGGTGGAGGACGGCGGCGATGTCGCCGACGTCGCCGAACCCGCGTGCTGCGACCAGCCGCGGCAGCAGGACCGCGATGTCGTGGCGGTTGGCTTCGGCGCGGCGCAGCTCGACGGCCAATGCGCCAAGGGCATCGGAGGCGATGGCGTCGTCAGCTTCCTCCTCGGTGAGCCCGGAGGCGCGGATGAGGGTGACCCACCGGTCGTGTTGGGCAGCAGCGGCGATGGTCTCGTACTCGGCTGCAAGCTGGGCGATGTTCGACCATGCCTCTTGTTCGGCGGTGATGGTCTCGTGGGCGGACAGTTCGGCGCCGACGTGTTGCAACACCCCAAACAGCACCGACCTGCCGGTTGCGTCGGGGTTGTCGCCGGGATGCGCCCCTTCGTGGGCGGGGTCGGGCTTGTCGACCGCGACGTAGGCCATATTCGTCTCGCGCCCACGGGTCAGCGCGACGTACAGGTTCTCCCGCGTCATCGCGGCGTCCACCAAGACGTGCGCGGTATCGGTGGTGATGCCCTGCGCGCGGTGGGAAGTGACCGCATAGCCGAGGTCCAGGTACTCGGCCACGTAATCCGCCGGCAACACCACCGAGGCACCCCACCGCTTGCCAGCACGCCGCAGCGTCAAAGAGCCGTCGTCACGGACCTCGGTGACCCTCCATCGGTCGCCGTTGCGGACCCAGCCCCGCCCGGCACGCAGGCGGCGGTCGTTGTGGCGGGTGATGACGCTATCCCCGACCGCGGCTTGGGTGCCGTCGTGCAGCTCGACCTCACGGGGGCCGTGGACGGTGCCGTCCAGGATCAGGTCGGTGCGGGCGCGCACGTTGAGCGCGGTGACTGCTTCGTTGGAGTCGGTGACCAGCACGGTTGCCTTGCCGGCGAGCATGTCGGCCCGCCACGCGGTGTAGGCGGTGTCGATCATGGTCTCGGTGTCACCGTCGATCACGCGGCCGTGGTCGAGGTAGGTGTCGATGACCTGCGTGTGGCCGTGCCGCAGACCCAGGGAGGCGGTCTTCTCCCAGGCGTGGGTGAACCGGTGGATGTCGACCAGCTCCGGGGCGCCACTTTGATCGGCGTTGCGCTCACTGACCAGGAGCCCGAAGGCGCCGCCCGCGTCGACGGATTGGAGTTGGGCGTAGTCACCCACCAAGAGGACCTTCGCCCCCGCCTCTGCCGCGAGCGCGGTGATGCGGTCCAGGGAGAGGGTGCCGGCCAGGGAGGCTTCGTCCAGGATCACCAACTGCCCGGCGCCGAAAGTGTCGCCGTCCATGAGGTGGTTCTGCCACCACTTCGCGGTGTTCTCCGTCTCGATGCCGAGGTCGTCGGCAAGGACCTGCGCCGCGACCGCCGAGGGCGCCAACCCGACCACGCTGCCGGCGCCGTGTTCGCTCTCCCACGCCCGGCGCAGTGCGTTCATGGCGGTGGTCTTTCCGGTCCCGGCTGGCCCGACCAGCACGTCGACCGTGCGGCCCGAGACCGCGACCTTGACCAGGGCATTGGCCTGATCCTCGCCGAGCATCCGGCCCTCCCGGTCGGGCCGGCCGGTGATCTTCTCGATCGTGGCCAGGGAGAGGGTGGGGCCGGTGGTGGTGCGGGCGCGCTCGAGAAGCCGGTCCTCAGCCGCCAGGAGGACTTCGGAGGAGAACACCGTGGAGTGCTTCGGCCGGAACACCGAGGTGCCGTCCAGGCGCTGGAACACCGCCGGACTCATGCTGAGGTCGGGCGGCGTCAGTCGCAGGGAGACGGCTTCGGCGGCGTCCACCATCAACCCGATCACGGCTTCGCGGTCCTCGACGGTGGCGAACCTGTAGTCCATCGTCTGCCGGGCGGCCTCAGCGATCAGGTTCCAGCGGCGCCAGGTGGACCGTTTCTCACCGACCGCCTCGACCACCTTCTGTCCGAGGTCGTCGATCACGTCCAGCGGCACGTCGTCGGCCCGCAACAGCAACGGGGTCTCGTTGGCGGTGATGGTGCGCGCCCACCCGGTCGCATCCGCGCCGAGGACTTGGCCGGCACGATCACGCCAGTCGGCGGTCAGCTCGGCCAGTGAGTGGACCTCCTTCTCCGGCCGAGTCGAGAGCGTGGCTTGGGCGCGCAGCTTCATGATTGTGGCCGGCGCCGGCCGCCGCCCGTGCTTCTCGACGTAGGTGTCGATGAGGCGGTCGGTCTCGGCGTCGATGTGCCGGGCGCGGGTGGAGAACTCGGCCACCAGCTCCTCCGGGACACCGACGATCGCCCATGCCGGGTTACGGTCCTGGCCCATATCGCGGGACTCCCAGCCGACGCCGAACATGCGAGTCAGATGGTCGGCGAACACGGCCTCGTGCAGCTCGGACAAGGCGACCACGGCGGCGTGCATCGGGCGCCCGTCCAGCGAACGCCACTTGCCGTCCAGGACGGTCTGGACCTTGTTGCTGATGACCACGTGCGTGTGCAGGTGCGGGTCGCTCGCTCGGGAGTCGTAGTGGTCGTAGGCGGTCGCGATCAACCCCATCACGTCGACCTGGGCGACCGCTCCATCGGCTGCGGTTGCGCCGGTGCGGGTGGCCGCAACCTCGCGTTCCATGAACGCAACCACCTCCGCAACGGCCGCATGGTGCGCCTGCGCTATCAGGGCTTGGGTTCCGGCGTCGGCAACCGCCCAGAGCACGGAGGCCGACTTGGGGATGGAGAAGGTGAAGTCGAACCCCGCCACCGCCCGCCGCGTGCCCCGCTCGGACTCCTCGGCCTCGATCGCCGCGACCGCCCGGCCGCGACTGGCGGGACCAAGATCAGGGTCGAGGTCGGTAATGCGGTCGGTGATCCGCTCGCTGACGGATTTGTATTCGGGGTAGGCCCGGCCGAGTGGATCGCCGGTGATCGGGTCACGGCCCATCCCGACAAGAAGTTGAAGCTGGGCCTCCGAAACCTGGGCGCCCACCCTGATCTGGCCGGCGCCGAGACCAGGAAGGCCGCTGCCGAGCCATCGGCCGGGTGGGGTGCCCTCGGCGTTGTAGTACCTCGTCAACGGCGTGCTCAGTGATCGGTCGCCGTCACCCGCGGCGACCGTTCGCAGCAGGTACTTGTAGCCATCGCCCGCAGACATGACGCGCATCGAGACCGTCACCCGTACCGCCTCCTCCCGCTCGCCGAGGAGGTGAGCGACAGCCTGCCGGAGGGCGGCTTTGAACCTCGATCTGCAAGAGGCGTGGTAGCTCGATCCGCACGCAGCCGAGATGAGGCAGAACCGGTCGCGCTGATTGCTTCGGACATGCCCGCTGGTGACTGTCGGAGACGCTGTGGCCGCGAGCAGATGAGCTTTGTGCACCTGGCAGGTGACCAACTCGGCCAGGAGCTCAAGTGAGACCACCGGTCAAGGATCACCGACCCACCGGAGTCCTCATGCCCGAAGGCAGCGTCGCGAACGGCGACCGTCGTTTGCAGGTCGGGTCGCCGTTCTCCGGATACGGCGGGCTCGACCTCACCGCCGAGGAAATCTTCAACGCCCGCACGATCTGGTTCTCCGAGAACAGCGAGCCTGTTGCCCAGGTCTTCGCCTACCACTGGCCCGACGCTCCCAACCTGGGCGACATCACTACGATCGACTGGCGCGACCTGCCCCCGGTCGACGCGCTCTGCGGTGGGTTCCCGTGCCAGGACGTGTCCACGGTCGGCAAGCGGGTCGGCCTTCCGCCCGGTACCCGCTCTGGTCTGTGGGCGCACATGGCAACGGCGATCGGGGTGTTGCAACCCCAGTTCGTCGTGATTGAGAACGTGCGCGGCCTGCTGTCCTGACCGGCCATCCGCGCACCCTTGAGAGGAGACGACGATGAGCGGCGCAACCCCAACCGCACAAACCTTGGTCGCGCAACCTTTCGCAATGTGGGACCGGACCAATGGGGTCTGGGAGACGGGCCAGCTCGACCTCTACGGGCAGCCGGCGCCGTACTCGGAGACCTGGCCGACCTCGGGATGGATGCACAATCGGTCGGCCTACCGGCGTCCCTTGTCGGCGCTCCTCACCCCAGTGGTTTTTTAGGTGAGTTCCGACAGCGTTTGCCGATGAGCTTCGACAGCATCCGCCGCTGGCGCTGGGGGAGAAATGTCGGTGAGTTTCGAGAGCACCTTACGATTACCCGCTCAGGCATGTGGTCGCTATGAACCTGTCGGGCGGCAACCCTCGACGAGCTGTGGTCAGGCGTCGATGCTCAGCGCGTTGCGCAGCGCTTCGAACGCGTCGCCGACCAGCCGGTAGTAGGCCCACTTACCGCGCTGCTCTCGGGTCACCAACCCGGCCTCAGCGAGCAGCCGCATGTGATGCGACACGGTCGGCTGAGTCAGGCCGACGGGGTCGGTCAGGTCACAGATGCAGGCCTCAGCGCCTTCGGCGGCCGCGATAAGCGATACCAACCGCACACGGGTCGGGTCGCCCAGTGCCTTGAACACTCCGGCGAGCTGTTGCGCTGACTCGTCGTCGAGGACACCGCCGGTCAGCGGGGAGCAGCAGGCGACGGCGATCCCGGTCGGCGTGATCGGCAGTTCGCTCCTGGTGCTCATGGCCCTATCGTAGGTGACGTATTGACGTCTGTCGATGTGTAGTGCACGATGTTTCGTATCGACGTTCTTCAATAGGAGGTGCATGATGACCGACACCAGCAACGAGACTCGTGAGCAGGTCCGCGCTCGGTACGCCGCCGCAGCGACTGCCGTCATCCGCGGTGACCGCAACGCTTTGGAAGTTGTCGACGCCGCCCAATCCTGCTGTGGCCCGACGGAAAACGCGACGTGCTGCGGCGGCACCGGTGAGGTGGACGACGCGTTCGGCGCAGCCCTGTACTCCGCGGACGAGCAGGGTGAGCTACCGGCCGAAGCGGTCGCAGCATCGCTGGGATGCGGCAACCCGATGATGGTTGCCGAACTTCACGAGGGCGAGAAGGTGCTCGACCTCGGCTCCGGCGGCGGGATCGACGTGCTGCTGTCCGCGAGGCGGGTCGGCCCGACTGGCTACGCGTACGGCGTGGACATGACCGACGAAATGCTGGAACTGGCCAACGCGAACAGGGCCAAGGCCGGTGCGACCAACGTGGAGTTTCTCAAGGGCACCATCGAGGACGTGCCGCTGCGCGACGGGGCGGTGGACGTGGTGATCTCCAACTGCGTGATCAACCTATCCACCGATAAGCCCGCCGTGCTGGCCGAGATGTTCCGTGTCCTCACCCCTGGTGGGCGGATCGGGATTTCCGACGTCGTCGCCGAAGACCACCTCACCCCGGCCGACCGTGCCGAGCGCGGTTCGTACGTCGGCTGCATCGCCGGAGCGTTGTCCCGGGCCGAGTACCTCGATGGCCTGGCTGCTGCCGGGTTCACCGACGCCGAAGTCACCTTCACCCATCAGGCCGCCGAAGGCATGCACTCCGCGCTGATCCGCGCGGTCAAACCGGCCGGAAACGTCTGACACCGTGACCGACCTGCACACTGCCGAGCCCGGCACCGATGGCGCGCATCTGCTGACCAAACTGTCGACCCTCGACCGGTTCCTACCGGGCTGGATCGGGGTCGCGATGGTGGCCGGGCTCGTGCTCGGCCGGCTCGTGCCGGGCTTGGACAATGCGCTGAGTGCCGTTGACGTCCAAGGCGTTTCGCTGCCTATCGCGCTCGGACTCCTGATCATGATGTACCCCGTCCTGGCCAAGGTCCGCTACGACCGCCTCGACACCGTGACCGGCGACAAACGCATGCTAGTCACCTCGCTGGCGCTGAACTGGGTCATCGGGCCGCTGCTGATGTTCACTCTCGCCTGGGTATTCCTGCCCGACCTGCCGACCTACCGGACAGGGCTCATCATCGTCGGCCTCGCCCGCTGCATCGCCATGGTGATCATCTGGAACGACCTAGCCTGCGGCGACCGGGAAGCCGCAGCCGTCCTCGTCGCGATCAACTCCGTCTTCCAAGTCATCGCCTTCGCCGCACTCGGCTGGTTCTACCTATCCGTGCTGCCCGGCTGGCTCGGCCTGCACCAAGAACACCTGAACGTGTCCGCCTGGCACATCGCCGCCTCCGTGCTGGTCTTCCTCGGCATCCCCCTGCTGGCCGGGTTCCTCACCCGCCGCCTGGGCGAGAAGGCCAAGGGGCGAACCTGGTACGAGCAGAAGTTCCTGCCCTGCATCGGGCCATGGGCGCTCTACGGCCTGCTCTTCACCATCGTTATCCTCTTCGCCCTGCAGGGCCACCAGATCACCAGCCACCCGCTCGACGTCGCCCGCATCGCACTACCACTGCTCGTCTACTTCGCGCTCATGTGGGGCGGCGGGTACGCCCTCGGCAAGACAGTCCGCCTCGGCTACGAGCGGACCACGACGCTGGCGTTCACCGCTGCAGGGAACAACTTCGAACTGACCATCGCCGTCGCGATCGCCACCTTTGGCGTCACCTCCGGCCAAGCCTTGGCCGGCGTCGTCGGACCCCTGATCGAGGTGCCCGTCCTGGTCGCCCTGGTCTGCGTCGCCCTCGCCCTGCGGTCACGCTTCACCGCCACCAACGCTGCCCCCGTCCAGGAGACACCATGACCGACGCTCGCACCGCCGTGCTGTTCGTCTGCGTCCACAACGCCGGACGCTCCCAAATGGCCGCCGGCTGGCTACGCCACCTAGCCGGTGACCGCATCGACATCTACTCCGCAGGCACCGAACCCGCCGACCAGATCAACCCCGTTGCCATCCAGGCCATGGCCGAGGTCGACATCGACATCACCACCGCACAACCCCAGCTACTCGGCGTAGAACTCGTCCAAGACGTCGACGTCGTTGTCACCATGGGCTGCGGCGACACCTGCCCCTACTTCCCCGGCAAACGCTACGAAGACTGGCCACTGACCGACCCAGCAGGGCAGCCCCTGGCAGTAGTCCGCCAGGTCCGCGACCAGATCCGCGACCGGGTCCAAGACCTGGTCGACGAACTCCTGCCCGTGTAACGCGCCAAACGCCAGGGCGATCGATGGGCGCACTCCGGAGACGCTCACTGACATCCAAATCAGCGCCGCCACCGGGTGCTGTCGAAACTCACCGGCAAACGCTGTTGGAACTCACCTACAAAGCCACCCCAGGCTTCGCATCTTCATCCTCGCCCACCGCCAAGACTCCCTTCCGAACACCACTTGCGGCCGACTCATCACGCGGCAGCAAGTCATTGGATCATGTGCGAGCCAGACGAGGGACGATCGCGCTTCCCCACCAGGTAATCGACCTGGCGCTCAACGGGCCGACTGGCTCACGCAGCAAGAACAGCGGATCAGAGACGTTGTGGTTCCTGATCGAGGGCATTTTCGCCGCTGGGGACGCTACGCCCACGCCATCGTCCGATGGGAGCACATCACCGGAAGGGCGGCTCCAGCGCCAGCACTTCTGAATGAGGACGCCGGCCGACGCCCATCGCCCGTGTTCGTGGAATGGATCATGGGTCTCCCCGAAGGGTGGGTCACTGATCCGGTACACGGCCTCAAGGCCAACCAGCAGACAACTGCGCTCGGCAACGGAGTTCTTCCGCTCCAGGCCACGAGGGCACTCCGGTCTCTCCGAGGGAAACTGCGCGGTCGCAATGACTAGTTGTGCTCGTGGCGGGCAACTCGCAGTGCCCCCCTAACGAGAGACGCCACCTTCTTGACCTTGCCCTTAGGACAAGGTGTTCGCTGAAGACTAGGAGGCGTCGGAATGTTAGGGATCGGAAAGTCGTCGACGCTGACCGGCCGCCCCGAAGACAAACCGACGTCGCCACCGACTCGGCTTGACGTGCCCCCACAGCCGCGGCGCACGCCGAACAGCTACCACAGCGACGGTGAGAACGATGCACCTTGTTTGGCGCGGACCGGCCTGCAGGCGAACCTGGGATGACTCAGGGTGCGTCGGCCGACGCGTCAGCTAAGAACGCGGGTAACGGTCCAAGTGACCTTCTCGTGGCGTACGACCTCGACCCGCAGATCTCCCTCGATGCGTCATCGTCGGTAGAGATGTCCGCAGTCATACTCGATAGCGCCGAGCCCGAGCTAGAGCCGGAGTGGCCTGCCTTGGAGCTGTACGACGCGCGGCTAATCGTCCGACCGCCGCGTCCTGGGGCAACTCCCAGTGATGATCATCGGCCTCGTAATGATCCTGGTCGACGCAATGATTGCGGCGTTGGCGCCCGGGGTGCGGGCATGTATGTCTCGATGGTCGCTTTCTCGATCGGGCTGAGTTAGCGAATCCCACGCGACATGAACCATTGTGGCACGTGCCAGTCCCTGCCTGGTGTTTTCACGCCAGTCGTCGCACGCGGCGCTACATTCCACCGTCCAATCGGCCCAGCGGCGTACGACTGCGTGAAGGTTGTCGTTGTGCGTTCGGGCTCCGCGATCTTGTTTGGCGAGTTCGGGCAGAAGGCAATCGGAGTCGGCGATGTCATTGTGCTTGGCGCGAATGTCTTGTGCGGAAGTGAGCCCGAGGGTTATGTCACTGTGACCACGCTCTACCTAGACACCGAGTATGTGGTAGATCAAGTCTTCTGGAGAAATGCGGGGCTCCTGTGCGACCGTCTCGCCGCGCGCGAATTCGCGGCGACCTTGTATTCCGAACCTACCCAGATTCTCCACCTCGGCGAAGATCGTGCAGGGATATTGGCGCCGTGGCTCGACGAACTAGTCGTGCTCTGTATTAGTGGCGACTTCGCCGAGCACTTCTATCGGATACAGGCGCTCTGGTTCTCCGTTGCCCACATCATCGCGCCATACATTGCGACCTCGCCAGTTCGGTTGTCTTCGACGCAGCGAGCGACCACGCGACCGTCGCCTCCGCGGCTTCATCGTTTCGCGCCCCTTCGCAAGGAGGCGCGCACGATTGCGACCCTCCTCCGCGACAGGCCAGAGCACCGGTGGACCGTCGATGCGCTCGCACAGACGGTCCATTTGTCACCGTCGCAGTTGGGCCGAGTGTTCGTGGATGCGTACGGCAAGTCGCCGATCGCCTACCTGACCATGCTGCGTACAGAGCGGATGGCCCGTCTTCTGCGTACCACAGACACGCCGATCGCGGCCATCGCTCACTCGGTGGGTTGGGGTGATCCTGACTTCGCAGCTCGTCAGTTTCGCCGCAGCGTCGGGCTAACTCCGGGCCGGTACAGAACGATGAGCCGAAGCGGTCCGGAGGCCCACAGGTCCGGGTGATCCACGCATATGTCCCGGTGATTCCCGCAGGATCGTTGCACCCCACCTCCGCACCCGTGTTGTGACCGGTAGCCCGATTGGGAGACGTCGGGTTCGCTGGGAGCCTGACGGCCGCCGCCTCGTTCCTCGCCCGTCTCCTTTCCCCGGTCCTCCTGGCGTACCTCATGGTCATGCAGGCCACGGCCCCAACGTGTGCCGTGCCGGGAGGAGGTTGGGTGATGGCGACGAGGGAGGAAGCGCGGGCGGCGCGGGACGCGAAGCTTGATGCGTTGCATGCGCGGCTGGCCGGGCAGGTCGAGGCGCTGGTGTCGGGCGAGGACTGGAAGCGTGCGTTGGAGTTCGCCGCGAGGTTCCGGTCGAGGTCGTTCAACAACACGCTGCTGATCGAGATGCAGCATCTCGACGCCTACGACAAGGGTCGCGTCCCGGACGCGGTGCCCTCGTATGTGGCCGGGTTCAAGCAGTGGCAGACGCTGGGGCGCCAGGTGGCCAAGGGCCAGGCCGGATACATGATCTTCGCCCCGGTGCGGGGCAGGTTCGCCACGACCACACCGCAAGACCCCGGCTCGTGGCGGCGGTTGGGCCGGTTCGAGAAGCCGAAGGCCGGCGAGACCATGAGGTCCCGTGTGGTCGGCGCGAAACCTGCCTACGTGTGGGACGTCTCGCAGACCACCGGTGACCCGGTGCCGGAGCGACCCGCCCCGCGGCTGCTGAAAGGTCAAGCGCCGGAAGGGTTGTGGGACGGGCTGGCCGGGCTGGTGGAGTCGGCCGGGTACGCGGTGGTGCGGGTGCCGGACGAGCTGGCGATCCACGGAGCCAACGGCATGACCGACTTTGAATCCCGGACGGTCTCGGTGCGGGCGAATATGGACCCGGCTGCGCAGGTGAAGACCCTGGCCCACGAGCTCGCGCATGTCAGGTTGCACGGCCCCGGCAACGAAGAGGCTCGCCGGCATCGCGGGATCGGGGAGGTGGAGGCCGACTCGGTGGCGTTGATGATCGCCGCCGCGCACGGCATGGACACCAGCGACTACACGATCCCGTACGTGGCGGGGTGGGCGTCCACGGTCAAGGACTCCTCACCGGTCGAGGTCGTCAAGGCCACCGGCGAACGCGTCCGTGCCGCGGCGGTCGCGATCCTCGACGCCCTGCCTACGGCCCAGGTGGGCGGCGGCGATCCACCCGGCCTGACCCGCGACCACCCGAACCCCGAGCGACCCGAGCAGCCGGACAAGGCACGTGCGACAGCACCTGCGATGGCGGCTGAGCCGCGGCCGGCGCTCGCGCCGGCGGTGCCAGTGGCGAGGGGGCTGTGATGGACCCGGCACGAGTCATCGGTGAGGTGTCGGGCCGGCCGCTGCCAGAGTCGGCGGGGATGCTCGTCGCCGCCGGTGTGCCGGTCTTCCCATGCGTCCCGGGCGGGAAGCGACCGGCGACCGTCCATGGCTTCCGCGACGCCACTACCGATCCGGAGCAGGTGACGGCGTGGTGGCGGCGGTGGCCGGGCGCGAATATCGGCGTGCCGGCCGGTGCGGCCTCGGGGCTGGTGGTCGTCGATGTGGATGTGCACGGGCCGGTGAGCGGGTTCGCCGCATTCGAGCGGGCCACCTACGCCGGCCTGACCGATGGGTGGACGGTCATGGTGGACACTCCCTCGGGCGGAATGCACGCCTACTACCCGGCCACACCCGGTGCGAGGCAACCGTGTTGGCAGGCAGCGCGAGCAGGCGTGGACTTCCGCGGCGACGGTGGCTACGTCGTCACACCTCCCTCCGTCGTGCCGAGCGATGGCGAACCCCTCCGCTACCGAGTACGAACCGCCAACACAGAGCCCGCCGGCGTTCTGGACGCGGAGCAGTTGCGGGACTTCCTGGACCCCCGCCCGACCCCGGCACCTCGCGCACCGGTTCGGCTGGAGCGGGAGGCGGACGCGTCCCGGTTGGCGGCGTGGGTCGCCAACCGGGCCGAGGGCGAACGGAACCGGGGCCTGTTCTGGGCAGCCTGCCGACTGGCGGAGAACGGCATCCGGCCCTCCGACGCGTTGGATGTGCTTTCGGCTGCCGCGGGTCGCGCCGGGCTGGCCGAGCGTGAGATCACCGCGACCGTCCGGTCCGCGTACCGGACTGTGCACCCCGCACTGGCGCCGCAGTCACCCGGCCCGAACGGGCGGGTCGGTGGCGGCTCTACATCGTGGCGGACTGCGGATATCGCGCGGGGATTGTGATGCCGGGCGGGACTGGCCGGCGGTGGGCGGTGGTGACCGCGGTCGCGGGGACGGTGTTCATCGCGGCCGGCGCGTTCTGGCTGTCCTTCACTTCCCTGGCCGACCTGGCCCGCCGCTCCGGCATCGACATTGGTGAGGCGTGGGCATGGCCGCTGATCGTGGACGGGATCATCGTGGTCGCCACGGTCGCGGTCGTCGCGCTTGGCGGGACCCGAGCGGCCTGGTATCCGTGGGCGCTGCTGATCGGCGGCGCCCTGGTCTCGGTGACCGCCAACGCGCTGCACGCCGTGGTCGCCGCTGACGCGACCGTCCCCGGCGGGCTCGCCGCATGCGTGGCCGCAGTGCCGCCGATCGTGCTGCTGGCGATCACGCACCTGACCGTCGTCCTCACCCGGACAACCACAAAGCGACCTGACCCTGAGCCGGCAGACCTGATGGTCACCGACACGGAGCCCGTTGTCCTGCCCGCTGGCGAGCTGCCCGCAGCCGGGCGGCGCGACCCGGTGGCCGATCCGGCGCTGCTGCCGAGCCGGCGGGAGCGGGCAGAGGAGCTGCACGGCCTGGGGTGGTCGAACAAGCGGATCGCCCGCGAGCTGGGGGTGCATCCCTCGACGGTGGGCCGGTGGTTCGCCAGCGCGCACCAACCAGATGACCCAGACCGGTCCGGGTCGGAGCTTGCGACCGTGACGGAGGGAGCCACACCATGACCGAGCACATCAGCCCCATCGAGCAGGAACACCGGCACGCCGAGCCCGATCGGCAGCTGCGAGCATCGCGGCAGGTCGAGGAACCGGCACGGACCCCGGATGCGGTCAAGGAGGCCGCAATCGGCCACCAGCAAGCGAAGGCGACGCTGGAGAAGGCGCAGGGCTGGGGCATCGAGTGGGTCCGCCCGACCGATCTGATCGCCCGCTTCTCCTCGCGGCTGGCCGGGCGCGGGCTCGACCTGCACACCGAACTGGCCCGCCGCACCCGCACCGCGGCACACGAGAGTGCGCGGCAGGTCGCGGGGCGGCTGACCGGCCGGGCACGGCGCCTGCCGCCGGCATCGGCGTTCGGGCGCCGCGGGGCGCAATCGGGTCCGGTGCGGTCCGGGGTCGGGATGCGGTAAAGGGGCGGTGATGGTCGATGGGCCGGCCGGGCATCGGGTGCAACGGCGCTGGGAGCGCCGGGTGCACCTGCCTGCCGGGAGGTGCCCACACCATGACCGACAACAACAACCAGCCAACCACCAACGCCCGGGCCGCTGGTCCGGCACGCACGATGGCCGGGGCGGAGGACTACCGCACCGGTGAGGGCCTGCGGGCGCTGCTGCGCCGGCTGCGCGGCCAGGGGTCGGGCGCGTGGGAGCACGACCCGGTAGCCGCACAGCTGATGGCTTTCGCCGCGGAGAAATACGCCGCTCTGGCGCGCAAGCATGGTTTGGACCCGTGGGAGGCCGCAGCGGCGGCGTTCGACGTGATGCGCACCCGGGCGGCCCAGAACGCGGATGATCCGTGGGCGGTCATCACCCACGCAGTACGGATCACCTGCATCGCCGAGGAACGCGCCCAAGGACTGCTCTGCTCGGTGCATCAGGCCCGCCGCCCGCACATCTCCGCCTTCCACGACCCGGAGCGGTTCAGCGACCGAGACAACCCGCTGACCGACTACCACCCTTCACTCCAGTCCACCGACGACCCGGGGTCTGCTGATCTGGCCGATGATCTGGTGTCGGTCTCACCGGAGCCGCGGACCTCGGCGCAGACCGCCGTGGATCACGCGGTCCGGTTCCTGGTCCTGCTGGGGTGGCCGCCCGAGACGGCGCGCGCCGGGGTCGAGCATGTGTGCGCCGCGCTGGCGAAGTCCGGCAGCCGGCGGACTGCCTACGAGTCGCTGCGCCGCGACCGGTACGCCCGCGCCCTGCTCGATGTTCCCGGCCGGTCATGGTCGGTGCTGCTGCGGACCCTGCTGGGCAACCCGCACCCGGCCTATGCCGCGACCAGCGCCGGCCGCGGGGTGTTGCTGCGGCTGCTGATCGGCGAGAGCTTGCCGATCCTGCTGCGCGACGACGACCTCGTATTGGCGGTTTCGCTGGCCGCCCCGACCCGCAGGGGCCGGCCATGAGTACCCCGGCCGGGTACATCGAACTGGAACGGGCCGTGGACTCGATCATCGTCGGACGCCGGCACCGCGCCGACCTGGGCGACCTGGACGCGCTGGCCACCTCCATCGACCGGGAAGGCCTGTTGCAGCCACCGACGATCACCCCGGACGGGGTCCTGGTGTGCGGGCGACGCCGCCTGGCTGCGATCCAACAGTTGCGGTGGCGCACCGTCAGCGTGTGGGTCCGCTCTGGCATCTCCGACCGGCTCGGGCAGCTCATGGCCGAACAAGATGACAACATGCTGCACAAGCCGCTGACCCAACTCGAAGCCGCCGGCCTGTACCGGGAGTTGAAGCAGGTGATGGCCGAGGACGCCGCCCGGCGTAAGGCCGCCACCCAGTTCAGCACCGAGCATCAGCCGGGCGGGGACGGTCCCGCCACTGTGGCGGGACCGTCAACCCCGCTGGGTGAGGCCCGCGCGCAGGCGGCCCGCATGGTCACCGGCCGCGCCTCCTACACCACGTTGGAGAGGATCGGGCACCTGCAAGCCCTCGCCAACGACCCTGCCCAGCCCGACCAGCTCCGCCAACACGTCACCGAGGAGTTGGCGCGGATCGAGGCAGGCGCGCCAGTGCGGCCGATTTACGAGGCACTACGCGACACGATCCAGGCCGCCACCGCGCAGGCCAACGCGGAACAGGACGCCGATCTCGACGCCCTCGCCCAGCAGGCCCTCGCCCGCGCCAAGCACGCTGCCGCCGGCAAGCGCCGCGCCCGCCACCACCGCACCCCCTCACCCGAGGGTGACTCGGCGGCGCGGTATCCGGTGCGGGCGTTCATCGCCACCTGGGGCGAACTAGAGAACTGGTGGGAGCACTACGACCTCGACGAACTCGCCGCCACCCTGACCGACGAGCAGATCGATTCGTTCCTGCGCACCGCTCAGGGCACCAGCACCTTCGCGGACCACCTCGCCACCGTCCACACCACAGCAGCCACCAGTACCGGCACCGACGCGGTGGCTGCATCGGCGCGAGGCCACCTGCGCGCCCTCTAGCGCCGCCTCCGGGTGACCGTGCGGCGCACCTACCGGGCATGAAGACTTCCCGCATTCCCGCGCCCACGACACGGAGCCGGCTCGTTGCCCTGATTGTCGCCGGCGTGCTCGTGCTGGCGACCATCGGCGTCGGCGTCTACGGCCTGGTCCGCGGCCCGGCCCACCCGCCCACCTCGGCAGACGTCGGGTCACCAGCCGGCGGCGGCCGGACCGGTCCGTCGAGTCCGACTGGGACGGCGGGTCCGGCGACCCTGCCGCAGACCGACGACCCGATCATGTACGCGAAGGCGGTCGCGTCGGTCCTGCTCGACTGGGACACCACCTCCGGGTACACGCCCGCCGACTACGAGGCCCCGGTGCTCGCGGACGCGGACCCGTCCGGGGAGGAAACCTCCGGGCTGATCGGGGACGTGACCAGCTACGAACCCACCACCGACCAGTGGACCCAGCTCGCCACGATGGACGTGGCCCAGCACCTGACGATCAGCAGCGCGAAAGTGCCGTCACTGTGGCCGGAGGCGCTGGCCGAGGCGCACGGACAGCTCCGGCCCGGCACGACCGCGGTCACGATCACCGGAACCCGGCACCGCACCGGCATCTGGTACGGCGACAAGGCCAGCACGAGTGAGCCGGTGTCGTTCACGATCTTCGAGGCGTGCACCCCGGCCTTCTCCCGTTGTCACGCGCTGCGTCTGTCCGAACTCAACGACCCGCTCAAGTAGGCGGGCGAGTAAGCGATGTGGCGCAAAGCCCTAATAGTCGTGGCGGCCCTGGTGTTCCTGCTCCCAGGTGTGGGTCTGCTCGCGCTCGGCCCGTTGCTCGACCCGGCCATCGCGCAGGCCGCCACCTGCACGACCAGTGACACCGGCAACGGCAGCGGCAGCAGTGGGAGCAGTGACGCTGGAAGTGGTCTGTCCGAGCCATCGCTGTCAGTGTCGGGCACGATCCCGCAAAGCCTGACCGCGACCACCGCAGGTGGGCAGACGATCACGCTGAACCACACCCAACTCGAACGTGCCGCGGCGATCCTGGCGACCGGCAGCGCCGAGAACATCGACGCCGACGGCCAAGTCATCGCTCTGATGGCCGCGCTCACCGAGTCCAGCCTCCGCGTGCTCGCGAACACCAGCGCCTACCCGGACTCCGCGAACTATCCGCACGAAGGGAACGGCTCCGACCACGACAGCCTCGGCCTGTTTCAGATGCGGCCCCAGGCCGGCTGGGGCAGCGTGGCGAACCTGATGGACCCGATCTGGTCGGCCCGCGCCTTCTACGGCGGCCCGGACGGTCCGAACCACGGCAGCCCGGCCGGGCTGCTGGACATGCCCAACTGGCAACACCTTTCCCTCGGTGCGGCAGCCCAGGCCGTCGAGGTCTCGGCCTACCCCGACCGCTACGCCAATTACCAGCCCGTCGCGCAGAAGATCGCCAGCACGCTCACCGGTGTCACTCTCGCCGGAGGCAGCGGGCAATGCGTCACCGGCGACGCCGGCAGCAACCCGCCGGGGAACCTGCCGCCCGGGTTCCCGGGCGCGCTGATCGCCGCGGCCGAGAAAGAGATCGGCCTGCCCTACGTGTGGGGAGGCGGCACTTACACCGGCCCCTCCGGCATCGGGAGCGACGGCCGCGGACCCGGTTTCGATTGCTCGGGCCTGGTGCTCTATGCGGCATATCAAGCGTCGGGCGGGAAGCTGCGTCTGCCTCACTACACCGGCGACCAAATCCACGACGGCACTCCCGTCGCCTGGGCCGACAAGCAACCTGGCGACCTGATCTTCTACACCTACCCCGGCGACAGCGAACCCCACCACGTGGTGATCTACCTCGGCGGCGACAAGATCGTGCACGCGCCCCAGACCGGCGAGAACGTCCGCTACGGCGCCCTGTCCGAGTTCAGCGGCGAGATCACCACCGTCCGACGCCCCGGCTGACACGGCCATCCTGACAGGTTCAGCGCACCTGATCGGCGTGACCACCTCGACCGTGTTTCCCCTGTTGGCGTCTGCTGTTGTCGCTGCGGACGTGTACCCGAACATCAACGGTGTCGGCGGTGCCGGGCGGCTTAAGACCGTGATCGGCGCGCTCATGACGATCGTGCTGATCGTCGCCGTGCTGATGATCGTCGTCTGTGCCGCGGCCTGGGCGGTGGCATCCTCGCACGGCAGCTACGCCGCGGCCACCAAGGCACGCACCGGTTTGCTGGTTGCGGTCGGTGTCGCCGCCCTGGACGGCGCGGCGATCGCCTGGCTGAACTTCCTGCTCGGCGTCGGCCCGACCCTCTAGCCCTGCTCTGAACCGACCAGGCCCGGCGGCGCGGCCCGGGCATTGCCGGTGCACCTGCCGGACGAATCCCGCCATCACCTCCCGCTCATTGGCGGCAGAGGCGTGTGGGTCCGTCCACTCTGCGAGGAGCAGCGCCGATGATCTCTGTCCTTACCCCAGCAATGACCGGATTGACCGGCGTGGTGGGCCGCGCCGCCTCGGGGGTGCTGGCCGATATCAACATCAACCCCAACGACAACGGCCTGCCCGGTATCGCCGCGCTGCGCACGATCGTCGGCGCGGTGATGACCGTGGGCCTGATCCTCTCGGTGTTGGCGCTGATCGTGGCCGCGGTGGTGTGGGCCTTCGGGTCGCACTCGGCCAACCCGCATCTGGCTACCCGCGGCAAGTCCGGGGTCCTGATCGCCTGCGGCGCAGCGGCGATCACGGGCGCGGCGGTGGCGTTCATCAACTTCTTCTGGCACGTCGGCCAGAGCATCTGAACGGGCCGCTGCGATGGGTGTGTGCGATGTCCCGGTCATTTCCACCGTGTGCCACGTCGCCGGCAAGGCCGCCGGCACGATCATCTCCGCGCCGTTCGACTGGATCGCGCAAGGGGTCGGCAACGCCGCGGAGTGGATGTTCAAAGGCGTCTGGCAAATCTTCGACTCGACCACGCTGGTCGATGTCACCGACCCCGGCTACCTGAAGGTCTACGACCTGCTGTTCGGCGTCGCGATCTTCTTGATGCTGCTGTTCTTCTTCCTCCAGCTCATCACCGGCCTGATACGCCGCGACCCCGGCGCGCTGCAGCGGGCAGGGATCGGGCTGGCGAAATCGGTCCTGGGCTCGTTCCTGGTCATCACCTTGACCGGGCTGGCGCTCACGATCGTGGACGAGCTGTGCGTCGGGATCATCCAAGCCACCGGCACCACCCTGGATGAGATGGGCGGTAAGACCGCCGCTCTCGCGGCCGGGCTGACCGGCATCAGCCTCGCCGCGCCGGGCGCCGGCGCGGTCATCATCATCTTCCTGGGTTGTCTGGCGATCACGGGCGCGGCGATCGTCTGGTTCTCCCTGCTGATCCGCAAAGCACTCCTGCTGGTCGCGATCGTGCTCGCCCCGGTCGCGTTGTCGGGGCAGCCGTGGGATCACGCCCGCGGCTGGTTCTCCAAGTGGGCCAGCTTCGTGGTGGCGCTGATCGTGTCGAAGCTGGTCGTGGTCGTGATCTTCCTGGTCGCGATCACGCAGATGAACGCCCCGTTGAACCTGGACCTGTCCTCGATCGCCAACCCGGTCGCGGGCATCGTGCTGATGTTCGTGGCCGCGTTCGCCCCCTACATGGCCTACAAGTTCATCTCGTTCGTGGGCTTCGACCTGTACCACACCATGTCTGCGGAGTCGGAGGCCAAGGGCGCCATGAACCGGCCGATCCCGGTCCCGTCCATGCCCGCCCTGGCCAGTGCCCGCAAGGTTCTCGGCGGCTCCGACACCGGCAGCGGTGGCGGGTCGGGTGACAGCACCGGCGGCGGCGGCGGTGGGAGTGCGCCGAAGCCGGGTGGCAGTCCCGTCGGCGGTGCCGGCGAGACCGGAGCCGGTGCGGGGGCGGGTGCTGCGTCCGAGGCCGGGGCCGGGGAGGCGGCCGGTGCCGCGGGTGGCCCGGTCGGGCTGGCCGCGGTCGCGGGAGCCCAAGTCGTCACCGCTGCGGCGAAAGCGGGCCCGGCGACCGGGCACGCCGTCGCGGACGCCGCCGCCGAGCACGCCGACGCCAGCCAGCAGACCGCAGGCCAGGATTCACCGCAGGCCCCGAGCGGGTCGAGCCGGCCGGGGTCGGTCCCCGTCCCGCCCGCATCCCCGACACCCGCAACCCCAGCGGCACCGGCGACACCGAGCGAGCAACCGACCACGCCGCCGGCCGCACCGACGACTCCGCCCCCGCCGCAGCCTGGACGGTCTGAGGGAGACCTGTGATGGGCGGCGAGAAACCTGACCGGGGGTTGGCGCCGGTGAAGTTCTCCCGGCTGACCCGCCGCGGGCTGCTGCTGGGCCTGTCGCTGTCGCAGGTGATCGTGCTCGGCGCCGGTGCCGCGGCTCTGATCGGCGCCCTGTATGTGGCTGGCGGCCGGGGTTTGTTGCTGGCCGGGCCGGTCTGTGCAGTGTGCGCGCTGCTGGTCTGGGTTCCGATCGGCGGCCGGAAGGCGATCGAGTGGATACCCCTGGCCGGGCACTGGGCGCTTCGAGTGTTCTTGGGGCAGGCGGTGTATCGGTGGCGGGTCACCAAGCCCCGGCCGGCCGGTACCCTCGCGCTGCCTGGTGACGCGGCGGCGCTGCGTCAGTACCTCGACCCGGACACCGGGGCGGTCATGGTCCACGACCCCCACCGCGCGACCCTGACGGCGCTGGTGGAGGTGACGCATCCGAGCTTCATCCTGCTGGACCCTGATGAGCAGCAGCGCCGCGTCACCACGTGGGGGCGGGTGCTGGCCACGGTGTGCCGGTCCGGGCGGATCGCCCGGTTGCAGGTGCTGGAGCGCACTGTGCCGGACTCGGGGACCGGGCTGGAACAGTGGTGGGCGGAGCACGGCACCGATGACGGCTCGTGGGTCGCCCGCACCTACGCGGAGTTGATCGAGCGGGCCGGGCCTGCCGCCGAACGCCACGTCACCACCGTCTCACTGTCGCTGGACATGAAGGCCGCCGGCCGGGCGATCCGCTCGGCCGGGCACGGGATGCGCGGCGCCGCCGCCGTGCTGCGGGCGGAGATGCGCACTCTGACCACCGCGTTGCGGGCCGCGGACCTCACCCCGAGCGGCTGGTATGCGCCGGGCCAGCTCGCGGTCATGCTGCGCTCGGCGTACGACCCGGCCGTCGCGGCGACGTTGGAGCGCAGTGAGTTGGGCCGCGACCTGGCCGCTGCAGGGCCGGTCGCGGTCGAGGAGACCTGGGACCGGCTGCGGTCGAACTCCGCGTTCCACGCGGTGCTCTGGGTGTCGGAGTGGCCCCGCTCGCAGGTCTATCCCGGCTTCCTGGCCCCCATCTTGTTGTCGTCGGGGGTGCGGCGGGCGTTCACGTTGCTGTGCGATCCGGTGCGCGCCGACCTGGCGGCGCGGGATATTCGCAAGAAGAAGACCGGTTACCTGTCCGACGCGGCCCAGCGGGCCAAGGTCGGGCAGATCGAGGACGCCGAGCAAACCGCGGAGTACCGCGATGTGCTCCAACAGGAAGCCGACCTGATCGCCGGCCACGGGGTGCTGCGCTACGTCGGCCTCATCGCCGTCTCCGCCCCCACCGTCGACGAGCTGGAGGCCGCGGTCGCCGCGATCGAACAAGCAGCGATCCAAGCGTCCTGCGAAACCCGGCGGCTGGTCGGACAACAGGCCCAGGCGTTCACCGCCGCAGCACTCCCGCTTGGCCGCGGCCTCTAACCCACCAACCCGCACCGGTATCGGCGGGTGGGCAGCGGGCGTGCACCTGACCGGCAGACCACCACCCCGCCATTCGGGGGGTCTGTCCCAGGAAGGTGCCTGCCGCTGATGAATGCTCGTGCTGACAAGAAGCTGTACTCGACGGTGCTGGTCGGCCGGGCCGGGCAGCACCGGCGTGACCGGCGAGCAGCGCGCCGGGCAGCCGCCCACGCCTACGCCGCCGACGCCGCGCAGCGTAAGGCAGCCGCGCGAGCCGCGGCCGAGACTGAACGGGCTGAACGGGCGGCGACCACATACCTGCCGCGCAGCGGCGAGGCCGGTCCCGCCGGGTTGCGGACCTGGCGGAAGTTCATGCTGCCGGCCCACCAGGACACCAGTGCCACGCTGGCCGGGGCGTACCCGTTCCTGGCCGAAGGCGGCCTGGGGTCGAACGGTGTCCTGGTCGGCCAGGACCTCTACTCCGGCGGCAGTTTCGTCTACGACCCGTGGGAGCTGTACCGGCAAGGGCTTATCACCGCCCCCAACCTGGTCGTGGCCGGCATCGTCGGCGCCGGGAAGTCCTCGCTGGTCAAGTCCCTCTACACCCGCTCGATCCCGTTCGGCCGCAAGGTCTACGTCGTCGGTGACCCGAAAGGTGAACACACCCCCGTCGCCCAGGCGGTCGGCGGCACAGCGATCGTGCTCGGCCACGGACTGTCCAACCGGCTCAACCCTTTGGACGAAGGGCACCGGACCGCCGGCATCTCGGACGCGGAATGGATCGCCCAGGTCGCCGCCCGGCGCCGCGACCTAATCGGCGCGCTGACCGAAACCGTGCTCGACCGGCCCCTGACACCGCTGGAACACACCGCGATCGACCTCGCCCTGGCCGGCACCGTGCGCGGCAATGACGTGCCGATCCTGCCCATGGTCGTCGACCGCATCCTGACCCCCGACCCGGCCGACGACCCCGACGGCCGACTGGCCGAGGACGGACGCATGGTCGGCCACGCCCTGCGCCGCCTGGTCGCCGGCGACCTGCAAGGCCTGTTCGACGGCCCATCCACCGTCGCGTTCGACCCCACCCTGCCGATGGTCAGCCTGGACCTGTCGAGGGTCGCGGAGAACTCCACCCTGGTCTCGGTACTGATGACCTGCTCCTCAGCATGGATGGAAGCCGCGCTACTGGACCCGCACGGCGGCCCACGATGGGTGATCTACGACGAAGCCTGGCGGTTGATGGCCTACCCCTCCCTGCTGCGCCGGATGGACGCCCAATGGCGCCTCTCACGGCACTACGGGATCACCAACTGCCTGGTGTTCCACAAACTCTCCGACCTGGACAACGTGGGCGACCAAGGCTCCGCCATGCGCGCCCTCGCCTCCTCGCTGCTCGCCAACGCCGAAACCAGGATCATCTACCGGCAAGAACCCGACCAGCTCGGCTCCACCGCCGACGCCCTCGGGCTGACCGGCACCGAACAGAAACTCATCCCCGGACTCGGCGTGGGACAAGGACTCTGGCGGATCAAAGACCGCTCCTTCATCGTCCAACACCAACTCCACCCCGACGAGCTAGCCGTCTTCGACACCACCGGCCGCATGACAGCAGACTCCCGTAAGTTCACGAATCGTGAATCCGAGTAGGGCCGGAACTCACGGGTTCAGGGCTGGTTTCAGCCTATGTGGATCCGTGAGTTCTGCGGCGTCAGGAGGGGATGGTAGCGAGGCGTGTTGCAGCATCCCAGGCTTGTGTAGCGACTTGGACGGCGTCCCACGGGGAGCCGAGGGGCGGGGTGTAGGAGAGGTCGAGGTCGGAGAGCTGGTCGATGGTCATGCCGGCGTGGAGGGCGGTGGCGTAAGTATCGACGCGTTTGGCGATCTCGGTGCCCCTCTTGCCGACGAGCTGGGCGCCGAGGAGGCGTCCGTCTCGGGTGTCGCCGGTGATGCGGAACTGGATGGGGTGGGCGCCTGGGTAGTACCGCTTGTGGTCGTCCGCGACCGCTGCTGCCGTCGCGGCATCGTATCCGGCGGTCTCGGCTTCGTGCTGACGGAGGCCGGTGCGGGCGGCGACGAGGTCGAAGACCTTCACGACCTGGGTCCCGACGGAGCCCTGGAAGGCCCGGTTGCCGCCGATGGCGTTCTCTCCGGCGATGCGGCCCTGTTTGTGGCTGGTGGTACCCAGCGGGAGGTAGGTGCGGTCGAGGAGGCGGTGGTGGGTGATGATGCCGTCCCCGGCGGCCCAGACGTGCGGAAGGCCGGTGCGCATGTACTCGTCGACGGCGACTGCCCGGCCTGCGCCGAGCGTTGCGCCGGCGGTTTCGAGGAGGGTGGTGTTGGGGCGCACGCCGACGACTACGAGCACGAGTTCGGTGGTCTGGGTGAAGGGCTGGCCCTGGTGGACGCCGGTGACAGTGAGCCCGGCCGGGGTCTTCTCGATCCTGGTCACGGTGGTGTTGACCCGGACGGTGACGCCGTGTTGTACGAGTTCGTCGTGGACGAGGGTGCCGAGTTCGGGGTCGAGGGTGGAGAGCACCTCGGGGCCGCGCTGGAGTTGGGTGACGGCGATGCCTCGGGCGGTGAAGGCTTCGGCCATCTCCAGGCCGACATACCCCGCACCGACAATGACGGCAGACGACGGCCGCCGCTCGGCGAGGTCGGTGTCGAGGGCGAAGGTGTCGCCCATCGAGTGGATCACATGCACCCCGTCCGCCGCGGTCAGGTGGTCGAGGCCGGTGATGCCGGCGTGGGACGGGAGTGCCCCGGTGCCGACGATCAGTTCGTCGTACCCGATGCGCTCCTCGGTCCCGTCCGGGCCGCGGACGGTGAGCCGTTGCCCGGCCACGTCGATGCTGGTGGCGAGGGTGTTCAGGCGGAGGGCCATGCCGGTGGCTTCTAGGTCCGCGCTGGTGCGATGCGCGAGCGACTGCCACGGCTGGACCTCGCCGGTGAAGTAGTACGGGATGCCGCAGATCGAGAAGTTCGGGTATTCATCTGCGACCACAACCGTCACATCGGTGGCGGGGTCGAGTTCGCGTGCGCGGAGCGCGGCGGAGATACCGGCATCCGAACCGCCGATGATCGCGAGGTGAGTCATGAGGAAGCTTTCTTTCGGATCGGGAAGAACAACAGCACCAGAAGCACGCCAAGGACGGCGCCGAGCAGCTGCGCGGCGAGGAACGGGAGCACCGAGGCCGGGGCGATCCCGGCGAACGTGTCTGTGAACACGCGGCCGATCGTGACGGCAGGGTTCGCGAACGACGTGGACGAGGTGAACCAGTACGCTGCCCCGATATAGGCACCCACCGCTGGGGCGATGATCATGGTCCGACCCGTCCGGGCCAAGGCGAAGATCACTAGCATCAGGCCTGCCGTCGCGACGACCTCACCCAGGAAGTGCCCTGGAGTGGCACGGTCTTTTGTGGACAACGCAGTGGGGACCTCGAACATCAGGTTCGCGAGGATCGCGCCGCCGATCCCGCCGGTGATCTGTGTCACCAGATAGACCACGACCTCGGTGAGACGGTGGCGGGCCCCGAGGGTGCGGTCGGCAAGAGTGACCACCGGATTGAAGTGCGCCCCGGATACTGGCTGGAACACCAGAATCAGCACCGCCAGCCCCAGTGTCGTCGCGAGGGAGTTCTCCAGCAGCTGCAACCCCACGTCGTGCGGGGACAGCTGCTGCGCGGCGATCCCGGAACCCACCACAACGGCGACCAGTAGCCCGGTGCCCAGGAACTCGGCGGTCGCGCGGACGAGGAGGCCGACGGGTTCGATTCGTGTATTCATCGCCTCCCACCTTGACCGAACTCACTTGCTAAGTCAAGATTGAGGTAATGAACGTTGAGCGAATTTCGTTGGAGGTGCGGGTCGCCCGATATGCGGCGCTCGCTGATCCGGTGCGACTGCGGATCGTGGACTTGCTCACCCTGGGCGATGTCGCCCCGGTCGAGGTGCAGCAGGAACTGGGGATCTCCTCCAGTCTCCTCGCGCATCACCTGCGCATCCTGGAGGAAGCCGGGTTCCTGACCCGCACCCGGTCGGAAGCTGACCGGCGCCGTACCTACCTGCGCCTCACCGAGGATGCGCTCGACGGGCTGGCTCCATCCGCAGTGCTCGCGGCCCGCCGGGTGGTGTTCGTGTGCACCGGGAACTCCGCCCGTTCCCAGCTCGCCGCCGCCCTTTGGCACCAGGCCAGTGACATCCCTGTGGCCTCGGCGGGCACGCACCCGGCGCCAGCGATCGAGGCGGGCGCGACCCGCCACGACCTCCGGCTGCACGCGACAACGCCCCGGTCTGTGACGGAGGTGCTCGACGCGGACGATTTCGTTATCACGGTCTGCGACTCCGCCCATGAGGAACTCGCAGGAGCAGGGCAGGTGCACTGGTCGGTGCCCGACCCGGTCCGGTCAGGCACCGATGCCGCATTCGATGCCGCATTCGAGGACCTCGCGGCCCGCATCCACGGGCTCGCCCCCCACGTCACAGAACGATGACACCGATGTCCCACACACATTCGGATCGCGCGACCCCGGCGATCAACTCCGAGCACGCCCTGCACTCCGCCGCTCTGCGCCTGGCCACAGAGTTCGACGGGGTGTTCGGGCGAGAGACCATCGACCGGTTCCTCCACACCTCCTACACCGACCTCGCCGCACGGGCGGCGGTCGACAACTTCCTGCCGTTGCTGACCGAGAAGTTCGCGAGGCAACGGCTACGCGCCCTGGCCCGAATCCGCCGCGGCAAGGCGGCCGGACTCACTCTCGCCCAGATCCGTGGCATCCTGCAGATCCGAGACCGTGGACAGGCCCCCTGCCGGCATGTGCGTAACCTGCTCGACGCCCACCTGGCCGGGCTGGACGCTCAGATCGCTGAGCTGGTCTCATTGCGCGCCGACGTGGTCGTACTGCGAGACCGAGCGACCGCACCGGACCCCGACTCCTGCGACCCCGATTCAGTATGTCGCTACCTGTAGGCCCGGCCATGCGGCACGCGCAGCTCGGGATAATGTCCCAGGTGGCGGATCAACCACCTGCACCAGGTCGTTCCTGATCTGGGTCAGGCGGGCGCGGGCTGCATCCGCGCTGAGCATCGTCTCGTCCCCGCGACGGCGCAGATGCGGCAAAGCAGTCAGCCTTGCTACCAGGGAATCTCAATCTGCGGAGTCGGTCCGCGCCGCCCACCTGCTCCGCCCCATTACCTTTCTAGGTGACCCCGGTTGGCGGGGTTGGTCGCTGGGACCGGTATGACTTTCTTGCCCTGTCGCTCGTATGATCCGGGGGGTGTTGTCGCCGGCCTCAGAGGCGTCAGGTGACTGCTGATAGGGACACGGCCGAGCCTTTGCGGGCTCAGGTCTCTTCGTAATGTGGGTGCCAGGACCAGACGTCGTGACAGCGGCCTGGAGCGCCATGAGGAGGAGGCCCGGTAACGATGCCCGAGCAGCTGATCGACACGATGGACATCGGGGTGTGGTGCGGCCTCGATGTCGGCAAGGAAGAGCACCACGCGTGCGCGCTCGACGCGAACGGGACTCGCTTGTTCGATAAGCCACTCCCGCAGGACGAAGCCAAACTCCGCGAGGTCTTCGCCCGGCTGCAGGAGCACGGCCGGGTGCTGGTGGTCGTGGACCAGCCGAACACGATCGGCGCGTTGCCGGTCGCGGTCGCGCGGGACGCCGACTGCGAGGTCGCGTATCTGCCCGGGCTTGCGATGCGCAAGGCCGCGCAGCTCATGCCAGGCGATGCGAAGACCGACGCGCGCGACGCGTTCGTGATCGCGTCGACCGCGCTGCGGATGCCTGCGACCCTTCGCGCCGTCGACCGCGATAGCGAGGTCCTCGCGTCGTTGAAGGTCCTCGCCGGCTACGACGATGACCTTGCCCGCGAATCGACTCGGTCGATCAACCGCCTCCGCTCGCTGCTGCTGCAGATCCACCCTGCCCTGGAGCGCGTGTTTACGGGGACCAGGCTGACGAATCAGCTCTCGCTGGACTTGCTGGCCCGCTATGCAGGCCCGACCGGCCTGGCCAAGGCCGGGCCTGCGCGGGTGAAGGCCTGGGCTCGGAAGACGAAGCACCGCGGCGTCGACAAGCTCGTCGATGACGTGTTCGCAGCGCTCGAGCAACAGACCGTGACCGTGATCGGAACGGCCGCGGTCGAGAGCGTGGTTCCCCGCGTCACCGCCCAGATCAAGACGCTCAAGACACAGCGAACCGAGCTCGCCGTCGAGGTCGAGAGGCTGCTCGACGACTTCCCTCTTCGCGACGTCTTGATCTCGATGCCAGGAGTCGGGACCAAGACGGCAGCCACGATCCTCCTGGCCATCGGCGACGCGTCCGCGTTCCTGACCGCAGGTCACCTCGCCGCCTACGCCGGCATCGCGCCTGTCACCCGCAGATCCGGGAAGTCGATCCGAGGAGAGCACCCCGCCCGATCCGGGAACAAGCAACTCAAGAACGCCCTGTTCCGATCTGCCTGGGTCGCGTCGAACTGCGATCCCGAATCGGCCGCCTACTACCAACGCAAACGCGCTCAGGGAAAGAAACACAACGCTGCGGTCATTTGCCTTGCTCGACGCCGCTGCGACGTCATCTACGCCATGCTCAAAACCGGCTCGCTCTACCAACCCCAGCACAGCAGGGAACTGCCCGCCGCGGCTTGACAAAACCATAGGGACACCCCCCGTTGCAGACCAACCACACTGTGATTGCGCCGCGACTAATGCAATACCTCAGCATCCCATCTTCGTCGGCTGCTCGTGCAGTCGCTTGGCCCTAGCGGCGTGCGGCCGGTCGGCTCGCGGCCGCCTCGGGGAAAGTGGTGCCGTGCTGCCGGGTGAGAATGTCGCGGAGGGCGACAAACATGAAGGACCACTTGCCGCGCATGGAGTTGGCGAAGACCGCGGTCACGCTAACGGCCATGACGATCATCGCCCAGACGGGCGAGACCAAACCGGTTGCCGCGACCGGGATCCCGATAATGTTGAAGCCGAACGCGAGTGCCACGTTTTGTTTGGTTCGGCGGTAACTTTTGCGGCCGATATCGCGTGCAGTTAGTACGGCCGCCATGCGGTTACCGACGATGACGACATCGGCGGATTCGATCGCAATGTCGGTGCCGCCTCCCATGGCGATGCCAACGTCGGCCTGCGCGAGCGCGGGCGCGTCGTTGATGCCGTCGCCGACCATCGCGACGCGGCCGGCGCGTTGTAGTTCCCGCACGATCGCTGCTTTGTCTTGAGGCAGCACTTCCGCGTAAACCTCATCTATGCCGAGGTCGGCAGCGACACGTCGAGCCGCGCGAGCGTTGTCGCCAGTGACCATCACCGGCGTGATTCCCTGCCGGCGAAGAGCACTCAATGCCTCCCCGGCATCGTGGCGCACTTCGTCGCCCAGGCTGATTAGTCCGAGTAACTGTCCGTCACGGCCCACAGCCACCACAGTGCGACCGGCCCTTTCGAGCTCCTCGGCGCGTTGGGCAAGCCGACCAAACTCGCCAGTGTGCTCGGCCACGTAGGCCGGGCTCCCGACCACGGCGGTGGCGCCGTCGACGATCGCAGAGACACCGCGACCGCTGATCGCGTGGAACTCGTCGGCTGAGGTGAGCGCGAGCCCGCGTTCACGTCCAGCGGCGACGATGGCTGCACCAAGAGGATGTTCGGACGGCAGCTCTGCCGCGGCGGCTATTGCCAGTAGTTCGTCACGGTCGCCGATGGCTTCCAATTCCCGGACGGTGAAGGCACCCTCGGTCAGCGTGCCGGTCTTGTCGAACACCATGCGGCGGATCTGCCCGAACGCTTGGAAGGCCTCGCCGGTGCGTAGCACGATACCCTGCTCGGCAGCATCGCCCGCGCCACGCACCAAGCCAAGCGGGGCGGCCATTCCCATCGCGCATGGGTAGGCCAGGATCAGCACACTCAAAGTGGCGAACAGGATCCGGCTGAGGTCAGGAGCCTCCCCAAGTGCGAGAGGCACGAGGCTCCAGGACGCCCCTACCAGCACAGCAAAGACCATCACTGCTGGGACGTAGATCCTCAGCACCCTGCCAACAAGATCGACCACGTGGGGTCTCAGCGCGCGTGCTTCCTCAATGCTGTCGACAATCCGTTGGAGAAAGCTGTCCTCTCCGACGTGGATGACCTCGACAAGCAGCGTCCCAGACCCATTGATCGACCCGCCAACAACCTCATCACCGGCACGCTTCGTGACGGGGGTCGACTCCCCGGTGACCAGCGACTCATCCACGGCCGAGCCACCGGAGACTACCCGCCCGTCGATGGGCACGCGCTCGCCCGGACGGACCCGAACATGATCACCTACGGCAACTGCGAGCAGGGGTACGTCTCCTTCTATACCGTCACGCACGAGTCGGGCCGTGTCGGGCCGTAGCGCCAACAGCTTTTTCACTGCGTGCGAGCTGTTTGTGCGCACTAGTAGGGCCAGCCACATCGAGAAGACGTGATACGTAGCGACCAGCACGCTGGCAGCGAAAAACCCGCCGGTGGGAAAGCGTGGCAGTGAAGCCGCAAGGCCGACAACCCCTCCCGCCATGCCGCCAAGGATGGATGCGCGTACCACTGGCCGATTGTTCAGCAGGCCGCGGCGTCCGGATTGCACCGTGTTCAAGAAGAGCTCGGGAGTCACCACGAGCGCCGCCACCGCCAAGAGACCAAGGATCCAACTCGCCCAGCTCCCGACTTGGTTGAGCATCTCCAGCAGCATCAGCGGGACCGTCACCAGGCTCAACGCGGCTAGGATCAGAAGCCGCCTTCCCTCACTGCTGACCTTCGCGTCGTCATCCACCTTCTGATCAGGAGGGAGCAGGCGCGAGTCGTCCACGCCGAAACCGAGCGCACGCACAGTTCCAAGAAGCTGATCGACACCAATACTCTCAGGGTCGTAGTCGACCACCGCTAGCTGATCATCCAGACTCACCGACACCGATGTCACGCCTGACTGGGCCGATAGGTGGCGTTCGATGATTCCGACGCAGAGTGAGCAATGGACATTGTCGATGTGCACGCGCAAGCGAGCACCGCCTTGCGTCTGGAAGGTCGTCATGGTCATGCTGCCGCCTCTTTCTGGCTGGCCCGGCCGTGCTCGCTGCTGTCGGGGGCGGTCGAGGCGCGGCCGACGGAGCCGATGGCGTCGAACAGCAGTTGGGGGCGGCCTCCGATGGAGTTGATGAACAGGCTGGTGACGGATGCGGCCATGGCGACCATGGCCCACACCGGATACAGCAGCCCCGTGACGGCGAACGGGATACCCAGGCCGTTGAACGTGAATGCCAGCGCCACGTTCTGCTTGACTCGCCGGTAGGAGCGCCGGCTGATGTCGCGGGCGGTCAGGATCAGGTGCAGGTCGTCGCGGACGATGATCACGTCGGCGGACTCGGTGGCGATGTCGGTGCCGGATCCCAGGGCGATGCCGACGTCGGCGCGCATCAGGGCGGGTGCGTCGTTGATGCCATCGCCGACCATGGCCACTCGGTGCCCGGCGGCCTGATAGTCGCCGACCAGGTCGGCCTTCCCGTCGGGCCTCATGTCGGCGTGTACCGCGTCGGCGTCGATCCCCACCTGTGCGGCGATGTGCGCTGCGGCGCGCGGATTGTCGCCGGTGACCAGGACCGGGGTCAGACCCGCCCGGCGTAGGTCGGCCACCATCTGGGTCGCCTCGGGCCGGGGCGTGTCGGCCAGGGCGATCAGACCCAGCAGAGACTGCTCGTCGGCGACCGCGACGACGGTGTGACCGTCGGACTGCCACCGGTCGAGGTGCTCCTGGACCGCGACCAGGTCCACAGCGGCGCCTGTCAGGAAGGCCGGGCTGCCGACCCGCACCAGGTGACCGGCCAGGGTCGCGGTCACGCCGAACCCGGTCGTGGCTTCGAAATCGTCGGCCTGCCCGACCGGGAGACCTCTACCGGTGGCGGCATCGACGATCGCCCGGGCCAGCGGGTGCTCGGACGCGGCCTCGGCGGCGGCCGCGGTGGCCAACAGCTCATCTTCCGACGCACCGAACAAAGGGTGCAGGCCCGCCACGGTAGGGCGCCCGTGGGTCAGTGTGCCGGTCTTGTCCAACAGCACGTAATCCACGTCGCGCAGGGTCTGGAAAGCCTCCCCGGTGCGCATGATGATCCCCGCGTCGGCGGCTTCACCGGAGCCGCGCACGATCGCCAACGGCGCGGCGATCCCGACCGCGCACGGGTAGCCCATCACCAGCGCCGACAGCGCGGCGAACACGGCACGCTGCACATCGGGCGTACCAGTAGCCAGCCAGCTGCCGGCCAGCCACCCCACCAACGCCAGCCCCGAAACCGTCAGCACGGTCGGCGTGTACACGCGCAGCACCCGATCGACCAAGTGCAGCACCCCCGGCTTGAGAGCGCGGGCGTCCTCGACATGTCGTACGACCTGGGCCAGGAAGCTCTCCGACGCCGGCGCCGTGGTCTCGACCAGCAAGGTGCCGATGCCGTTCAAGGCGCCGGAGACCACGTCGTCACCCACGCCCTTCTCCGCCGGCACCGGTTCCCCGGTGACCAGCGACAGGTCCAGGGTCGAATAGCCGGACACCACGCGCCCGTCGACGGGGACGCGCTCACCGGGGCGCACCCGTACCCGCTCCCCGACCGGCACGTCAGAAACCGGCACATCGACCTCGGCGCCGTCGCGCAGCACGTGCGCCAGATCCGGCTGGAGGTCCAGCAGCTTCTTGACCGCCTGAGACGAGCGGGTCTTCACCAGCAGCGCCAACCACTCGGAGAAGATGTGATAGTTGACCACGAGCACGCTGACCGCGAAGAACGACGCCGTCGGATAGCCGGGAAACACCCCGGTCAGGCCGATGACGCCGCCGGCGATCCCGGCCAGCGCCCCGATCTCCAACAGCACGTGCTGGTTGAGGATGCCGCGACGTGCCGACTGCCACGCCATGACCAGGATGTGCCGGGCAACCACGGCCACGACGATCACGGCCAGCGCCGCGGCCACCCATCCGGTCAGCCATCCCGGTAGCACGCCGCCCGCCCGCAACACCAGGGCAGCGACACCTGGGGCCACGATCCCGGCCGCACCGGCGATCGCCTTCACTCGCCCTGCTCGGCGTAGCAGCAGGTAGGACAGTGGAACCATCACCACGACCACCGACGCCGGCACCAGGATCGAGGCGACCCCGGTCACGGTGGCGATGAGCCCGATCGCGGCCAGGCTCGCCGTGATCGCCCCGAGCAGCCGGACGCCCTCGCGGATCAGCCGCCCCTCTTCCTCCTCAAAGGGGCGCAGCTTGCGTGGGTCGTACAGGTCATAGCCGATGTCGCGCAGCGTGCCCATGATCGCCTCGGCCGTAATCGTCGCCGGCCGATAGTCCACCAGGGCCTGCTCATGGGTCAGGCTGACCGCGACCTGCTCGACCCCGTCCATCCGGCCCAACGCCTTCTCGATCGTCCCGGTGCACAAGGAGCAGTGCAGACCCGCGATCCGGGCCCGAATCCGGGCCTGCCCGGCCACGGTGGATGGCTCGAGCGCCCAGAACTCTGGCTGGCTATCAGTGAGATTGCTCGTCGCCCTCATCGCTTCGTCTCCTGTCCACCGGTGTGCGGGCGGTCGGTGACGGTGAATCCGGCCTGCTCGATCCGACCGGCCACGGCCACAGCAAGCTCATCGACCACGATGCGGGAGGCGTCGAACCGCACCGCCACCCGCCCGGCCGCGTGATCGGCATCGACCTGCCCGACGCCGTCGAGGCGGCCCAGCGCTGTCTGCAGGCGGCGCTCGCACATCTCGCAGTCCATGCCCTCCACCTGCCACGTCATGACCTGACCCATGAGCTCGTTCCTTCCTATCCCTTGATCAGCCTGTACTCGACTGGCCCATCTGCTTTCTCAACGCCACCGTAAAACCTTGTCCTTAGGTCAAGGTCAAGTCGGAACGTCAACACGTGCGCCACTCCCTTGGCTGGTTCGCCTGGTCCGGCACCAGCGGTGCCCGTCGCGGGTTGCCAGGCCTCTTAGAGTCCGGACGGAAAGGTGACGGACTCTGGGGCCACGAGCGGTGTGCCGACATCGAGCTGGATCTGGGTGTGATTTCCCAAGGGGATGCTGCGTGGGTCGCCCCGATAGACCTTGCCGTTGTAGAACGCGGTGACCGGGCCGGTGGCCGGGCCAACTTGCTGCGGCCCCAGTCGCACACCCCAGATGTCGAAAAAGTCGCCCAGAGTGAACGCGCGATGCGCCAGCGGCGACTCGATGTGAATGATGCCATCCGCAGCGTGGGTGTGTAACCAGTAGAAGCACCCCCCGCCATCAACGAAGACGCCCCGAGGAGTCTGCTGTGCCTGTCGCGGTGGGGTGATCCCCACCCCGGCCGGCACCTGACGAGCCGCACCGTGGACAAAGATCGTCAGGTGGGTGTGCACATGGAACGCGAGTTGTTCCCCGGTGGCACAGGCGATGTCATCCACTGGTTGCCCGACCGCTGCCCGGTATGTGCCGACGAGGATGGGTGCGTCCGGTACCGGGATGCCTTCGGGCCCGAGCGGGCCCGCCGACCCGGCAGCGACCAATCGCTGTCGAAGCGACGACGCCGACGCCCCGGGCGGCTGCGTCGCTGACGTGGTGTCAGACACGGCGAAAACCACTGCCACAACCACCACAACGGCAGCCACTGCTGCGACCATGCCCCCAATCCACCAGCCGCGTCCAGAAACCTGCGCTCTCCGTACCGTCCTGGCCGCTCGACCTAACGGCCGAGGCCTCCTACCCTGCGACCGGCCCGCCACCGAAACACCTGCCTTCCTGCATGCCCGAACGCTCGATGCCGCTCACGTGCGAGCATCCGCGGAAGAACGGTAGGAGCCTGCCCCTAGGGCAAGGTCAACCCGCGTACAATGGGAAACCCAAGGAGATGGTGACCAGAATGACGCTCACAACAACCACGTGGACCGTCGGCAAAGCTGCCGCGGCAGCCGGACTGTCAGCAAAGGCAGTACGCCTTTACGAAGCCAAAGGCCTGCTGCCGCCGGCGGAACGCACCGACGCGGGCTACCGGCTCTACGGCGATCAGGACATCACCGCGCTACGTTTCATCCGCCAAGCCAAGACTCTTGGCTTATCTCTAACTGAGATCCGCGACATCCTCGATCTGCGCCGAGCAGGTACCCGTCCGTGCCGGCATGTAGTCACGTTGATCGACCAGCGAATCCGCGAGGTCGACACCACCATCGCCGAACTGCGCCAACTTCGCCGCACCCTGACCGACACCCGCGCCCAGCAGCACAAGGCTGGGTCCGCAAGCGGCGTGTGCGACATCATCGAGCAAGCCCCCACCGCTCTAGGGACGTTACCGAGATTTCCAACCGACACTCGCGGAAGAGACGGCACAGACGGACATGCCGTAGTCGCCTCCGCAAGCCGTCATTAGGTTCCGGCCTCTCACCCAATACAAGGCTCAGGCCGAAGGGATCACGATCCGGCACCACCGCATAGGTAGCCGCCGCGAGAGGGGCAACATGCCGAATATCAGCGATGGCGAAAGGGACTAGTCGCCCACCCAGCATCGACTGATGCCGTCAGCCCGCTCGGCTCGCAGCCTTCCAGGATGGCCAACCGCAACGCATCCACTCCTTGAACTCATCTGCAACTCGACCCCGGCCGCCAGCGGTCCCACTGCTCGCCGCGCAATCGGCGACACACCGACACCCGCGGCATGAGCACCCCTGTACGACCACCCTCGGTGCCCCACCATTGAGCATCTGCGTGCGCCGAGCGTGCCGTGCTGTCGGCCGAGCAAGCTCGTCGTTCGCTTGAGGCCGCAATCTTCTGACTCCGTGGCTGACGCCCACCACTGGATCACTACCGCGACCGCACTCTCCTCGGCCTCGGGACCGGGTGACGGGGCATCGCGCCATTGTGGCCGTCGACGCAATGCGATACAGATCGCACCACAGGACCGTACGGCCCACCTGCTTGACATGACAAGTCGAAATCCGCGAGCCGGCAAAGGATACCCAGCACTTGGAGCTCGGAGAGGCTAATGATGCGGCGATGGCCACGGTTCAACCGGACCGCCAGCCGCAACACCACTGGCGCCGCAGGCAGCAGCGATGACGCCGTCAACGTGCCCGCGGTGCTGCCGCACGTCGTGTTCGCCGTGCGCGAAGACGAAACCATTGCCGTCACTGTCGACGGCGCACCGTTCGAGCCGGAGCCATTCGCTCCGCCGTGGCAGCGCGGCTCTTTCGCCGGCATCATCGACACTTTGACCGACCAGCGGCGCACCCCAATCCGGGTCGAGGTCCACGAGGTCGACGGGGCGGTCTTCACCGACATCATCACCGCAGCCCGCCACCGCGCCACACCACCCGAACCCGGCCCGCCGCCGGCCGGGTCGGAACCGGCGCTGCGGCTGGTCGCCCTGCACGGAGACGGCTACGTGCCCGGGGAAGACGTGGCAGTCGCAGTCATCGTCGCCCACAGCGACGCCGGCCCGGACGGGACCGCCCGCGGCCTGCTCACCCCCGGCGAACTCGCCCACGCACCGACCGGGGAGGTCGCCCTGATCGGCCGCATCTCACACACCGTCACTATCTGCAACCGCGAATAACCCGGCCCCCAGTAGCCGGCCTGCGCCGGCTGAGTGGGTGGTGGGTGCACCTGACCGGCGATCACCGATCGCTGACGTCCGAAGAATGGGGTGCCTTGAATCATGCCGACCTTGCACGACCCGACCCGCGATGCCGCCGAGGCGTCCGAGGCGCTGCGGGGCCTGGCGCACGCCACCCGCACCCTCGATGATCCTGCCGACACCTACACGGTGATCGGCAGCCTCCTCGCCGGGGCGCGATCGCTGCGCCAGGTCATCGATCAGCTCGCCACCGCCCACCTGAACCATCGCGGTCTGACTCACGATGATGCCGGGGACCACACCGCGGGCATCGTCGCCGCGGGCCAGGCCGCGGACGAGTTGCACCGGGCCGGCACCCTCCTGGACGCCGCGGTGGCACGGCTGGATGCCGCGTTCCAACAGTCCGGGCGGATCGCCTGGTACCCCGACCCCGCACCCGAGCACACGCTGCCGTCGCCGTCGCGGTCACCTCGGCCGGTCTCTGGTCGGGGCGGTCTCAGTGACCCGTTCGTCCCCAGCGATTCCCGCGCCGACCGCGGCCAGGGGCGCCCGCTGTCGATGTGAGCCGCCGAGGCCAAGCGTCGCCTTCGCGGGTGGCCGATCGAGCACCTGTCCGGCATGGATAACGACAGCACCCCCGCGACACCCACCACCCCCGACACGGCGACGACACAGACGGTCGGGCCGTTGACCGTGATGGTCTGGCCCGACACGCCACTGGGCGAGCACCAGCGTTACGCCTACCGCATCACCGACACCACCGGGCAGGCGGTCGAAGGTCGGGACCTGTTCACCGGCGCCGGGCAGCCGGTCGACCCCGGCCGGGCGCTCCGAGACCTGGCCTCGTATCTGTCCGCCGCGGGCGAGGCCCGCCAGTACACCCTCGACCACCCCGGCGATGAGTCGGAGCACGCGGGCCTGTTCCCGGACTGGCTGGCCGAGGCCGCCCGACGCAACCCCGACGCCCTCGCCCTGCTCGCCGAAGACCCGCCAACCGAACCGGACCCGCCAGCGGCGCCGCGGCGGTGGATCAGCGTCGTGTTCCTTCAAGGCACCGAGGCCGACGAGGTACTGGACCTGATCGACCGGGACGGCACCGACGCCGCGATCGAGCACCTGGCCGGATACGACTTCGGCGAGGAGACCGTGCAGGCCGCATTGGAGAACGGCTACGTCTACGACACACCACCGACCGGCACCACCGATCACGTCGCCACCCGCGACGTGTACACGCTGAGCTACAACCCTTCCTTCGCCTACGTCGGACTCTCCCGCAAATACGACGCGCCGCCCAACCCGGCGCTGCTCGGCATCGACACCCCCACACCCGCCCAACCACCACAGCACGCACCAACACCACAGCCGGCATCGGCACCGACGCCCGCGACGCCGACTCCGCACACACCGGGTACTCAGCGCACCGCCTCCGAGAGCGGTGGGCGGGACTGGTTCGCCGCGTCACCCGGCCCTACGAGTAGGAGCTCGGCGCCGGGTCGCGGGCCGTCGCTGTGAGCCAGCCGCCGCCGCGGGGGCCGCTCGGCGACGAGGCGACCAACCTGGGACTCGGCGCGCTGGCCGCCGGGGTGGTCCTGGCCGCCGTGCTGCGCGGCGCCGGGTCCGTCGCGGCCTGGATCACCGGCCTGCGCCAGCCTGCCGGTGGGATCGCGGCCGGGCTCGGTGTGCTGGCCCACCCCGCACGACCGGCGATCCCGCTCGACGCGCCGGGTTTGAACCCGGTCGTCTACTGGACCACCGCCGCCGTGCTCATCCTGGCCGGCACAGCGTTGGTGTGGTGGGTGTGGCGGCTGGTCCGCGACCACGGCCGGCAGACCACCGTTAACCCGTACCGGATCGCTGGTGTCGCCATCCGCAGTGAGGTCGCGAAGGCGGCCTCCGAGCACGCGCTGCTGCACCGGGCGGGCCATTTGCGCCCGTCGCTGGGCAAGCCACACGTTGCGGATGTCGGGTACCGGCTCGGGGTCTCGCGCGGCAAGACCGTGTGGGCGTCGGTGGAGGACTCCGTCCTGCTCATCGGCCCGCCTCGTTCCGGCAAGGGCCTGCACGTGGTCATTCCTATGATCTTGGATTCGCCCGGTGCGGTGGTCACCACGAGCACCCGGCCGGACAACCTCACCACGACCCTGCGTTCCCGGCAGAAGTCCGGGCCGGTCGCGGTGTTCGACCCGCAGCATCTGGCCGAGGGCGTGCCGGCCGGGCTGCGGTGGTCACCGATCCGCGGATGCGACGATCCGCTGACCGCGATGATCCGCGCGACCGGCCTCGCCGCCGCCACCGGCCTCGCTTCGGGCGGCGTGGACTCTGGCGGGTTCTGGGAAGGAAAGACGAGGACGGCCTTACAGTCCTTGCTCCATGCCGCCGCGCTGGACAATCGGCCGCCGGCCGAGCTGTTCCGCTGGACGCTCGACCCCTCCGCCGCCTCCGATGCGGTCGCGATCCTGACCAACCATCCCGCCGCGGCGGCCGGCTGGGCCGACTCCCTCGCGTCGATGATCGACTCCGACCCGCGCACCCGCGACTCGATCTGGCAAGGCGTCTCCCTGGCCCTTGGCGCGCTTGCCGACCCTCGCGTCCTGGACGCCGTATCACCACGGCCGGGTGAGGACTTCGACCCCGAAAAGTTCCTCACCCACAACGGGACGCTCTACCTGCTCGCCACCGGAGCCGGCGCCGGCGCCTCCGCGGCGCTGGTCGCCGCGTTCGTCGAAGACCTCATCGAGACCGCCCGCCGGCTCGCGGCTAGTTCGCCCGGTGCAAGGCTGGATCCGCCTCTGCTGCTAGCCCTCGATGAGATCGCCAACCTCGCGCCCTTGCCCTCGCTGCCGACGCTCATGGCCGAAGGAGGCGGCACCGGCATCACCACCATGCCGGTCCTCCAGTCGCTGGCACAGGCCCGGGAGAAGTGGTCCGACAACGCCGCCGGCGCCATCTGGGACGCCAGCATCGTCAAGATCATCCTCGGCGGAGCGTCCAACTCCCGCGATCTTCAAGACCTGTCCACCCTGATCGGTGAGCGCGACGAATACACAGACTCCACCACCATCGGAGACTACGGGTCACGCTCTAGCCAGCGCTCGACCCGCCGGGTGCCGATCCTGCCGCCGGACCGGATCAGAACCCTCCCATTCGGCACCGCACTCACGCTGTTGCGCGCTGCGCCACCCATCGTCACCACCCTGCGGCCCTGGACCGCGCGAGACGACGCCAGCGAGTTGAAGACCGATCGCGCCGCGATCGAAGCACTGCTGCAACACCGGGCCTCGGATACACCCAGCGCACCTGCCTGACACACAGCCGCCCCGATGGCGGGCCGGCGTCGATGTCAGGAGGACATGCCGATGACGATCCATACGCAGGAATCCCTCTCCGGGTTCATCGCGTCCGACCCGCAGCTCAGTTACACCGCCAAGGGCGACCCGAGGCTCTACGCCCGGATCGGTCAGGAGCACTACCGCCGGGAACCGGACGGGTCGTTCACCCAGACCGAGACCACCTATCACCACCTGGTGATATTCAACCGTTCCGCCGAGCGGGCTGCCGAGCGGTTCGCGAAGGGCGACAACTTCATCGCCGAGGGCTACACCCGGCCGATCAGCTACGAGAAGGACGGGCAGAACGTCGAGGGCGAGGAGTTCGTGGCCAAGAGGATCGGCCACGACGCGGCCCGCACCCGCTATGAGGTCGACCGCGCCCGCCGCCCCGCCCCGTCAACACAAGCCCCGACGCAGACGGTCGCCGCGTCACGCGGTCAGGACGTGCCCGCCGAGTTCACGGCGGAGACGGGCCGGGCTCCTGCGGCTCAGGCGATCAGGCGCTGAGACCAGGGGTGCCGACGATGACCGACCACGACCAGACCACACCCGAACCCGCCGAGCCGGAACCCGACCTGCTGGACGACGAGGACGGCGACCTCGACGGGGCGCTGCTGCCCGAGCCGCCGCACCCGATCAACTGGAACCTTCTGACCGCAGACGACCTGGAACAGGAATGGCTGGCGCTGAACCAGTGGGTCGACTGGCTGCGCCACACATACGGGCTGCCTGCATCCGTCATTCCGCCGTTTTGGCATCGGCACTCCGAGCTGGTGTGGGAGCTGTCCGCGCTGCATCTGCACTGGCTGTGCGCCTACGACCCGGAGCAGAACGGTTCCGCACCGCTGGGCTGGCACCGTGACTTCGCCGACGCCCGCGGGCGTCTTCGCGATTGGGTGGCCACCTGCGGTACCCGGCTGGACCGCGACCGGCCCACTCGGCAGACCACCTGGCCCGGCGAACGACCGGCCGCGCCGGTCGAAGACACGATCATCACCGACCGCGACGCGGACTTCGTGCAATGGGTGCTCGATGACGTGGCCGCCCGCCGTCAGGCCGAAGACGACTTCTACGCCAGTCTCGACGCTCACACCGGAGAGCTGCCGGACCGGTGAGCGCCTACGTCAAGAAGACCGACCGGCGCCGCTACGAGGACCGGTCGTTCTCGGTACGGGCCGTGCATCGCGATCCCCCGGACCTGCACAAGCTCGCAGAAGTCCTGATCAGGATGACCTTGCAGGAAACCGGCCGCAGCCGCGCCGAACGACGAGCAGCGCAAACCCCGGAGACCTACCGGCCAGACGCTGGCGGCGATGTCCTCGTCTCACCGGGGACCACCCGGGTAGAATGAGTTCAAGCAAGCCTCGCGCCAGCGGGGTGTTGTGGTCCTAAACCCCGCCCACGGCGGGCACGCGAACGCGGCCGATCCGGCCTAGTCCTAGAGCCTTCGGGTTCCTCTCACGATCAACATCCCCTCGGGCGTTCACGTCCGAGCGCGAGGTCCGATCCGCGTGAGAGAAGGACCATGAACCCCGCCCCAGCGCGCACCGACCCGGTGCGCAGCCTCGTCGACCCGCCCCAGGGGACCGCCCTGGCCGTGTCCTACCTGCGTGTCTCCACCCGCGAGCAGGCCGAGAAAGGCGGCACCGACGAAGGCTTCTCCATCCCCGCCCAGCGAGAAGCCAACCGCCGCAAGGCCGAAGCCCTCGGCGCGGTCGTCATCGAAGAGTTCGTCGACGCCGGCGAATCCGCCCGCAAGGCCGACCGGCCCGACCTGATGCGGATGATCCAGTACGTCAAACAGCACAAGGTCTCCTACTGTATCGTCCACAAGGTCGACCGGCTCGCCCGCAACCGCGCCGACGACGTGACCATCCACCTCGCGCTCCAAGAAGCCGGGGTCATGCTCGTCTCCGCGACCGAGAACATCGACGAGACCCCGAGCGGGATGCTGCTGCACGGCATCATGTCCACCATCGCGGAGTTCTACTCCCGCAACCTCGCCACCGAGGTCATCAAGGGCATGACCCAGAAGGCCGCCGGCGGCGGGACCAACGGCAAAGCCCCCATCGGCTACCTCAACGTCCGCATCCGCGACGAGCTCGGGCGCGAGGCCCGCACCGTGCAACTCGACCCCGACCGGGCACCGCTGATCGAGTGGGCCTTCAAGGCGTACGCCTCCGGAGACTGGACCGTCAGCCAACTCCACGACGAGCTCACCTCCCGCGGGCTGACCAGCCTGCCCACCCCGAAACGGCCCGCCAAGCCGCTCGCCGTGTCCTCCGTCCACCGGATGCTGACCAACCCCTACTACAAGGGCGACGTGATCTACCGGGGCATCGGTTACAAAGGCGCCCACCAACCACTCGTCCCGGCCGAGGTGTGGTACCAGGTCCAGTCCGTGCTCACCGCCCACAAAGCCGCCTGCGAAGCCACCCAAGTTCACGATCACTACCTCAAAGGCACCATCTACTGCGGCCTCTGCGGCTCGCGGCTCATGGTGTGTAACGCGAAGAACCGGCACGGCAACGTCTACCCGTACTTCGTCTGCGCTGGCAGGCACTCCAAGCGCACCGACTGCACCCGCGGCGCGATCCTCATCGAGGACGTCGAGCACCTTATCGAGGACTACTACCAGCGCGTCCAGATCACCCCCGCCCGCCGCGACGCCCTGGCCGGGATGCTCCACCACGAGTTCGACCGGCTCATGTCCGCCGAAACCGACGAGCTCTCCCAGCTCACCGCCAACCGCGACAGGCTCGAACACGAACAAGACCGGCTCATGCAAGCCCACTACGCCGACGCCATCCCACTGTCAGTGCTCAAACGCGAGCAAGACCGCATCCTCGGCGAACTCGACCACGTGAACCGACGCATCGACGCCCACCACGGCGACTACGCCGACGCCCACGCTCACCTCGACGACGCCCTGAACCTGCTAGAGAACTGCGCAGCCATCTACGCCCGCTGCGACGACGCCAATCGGCGCCTGTGCAACCAAGCCTTCTTCACCAAGGTCTACATCGACGAAGACGACCAACTCCGCGTCGAGAACAACCGCCCCTTCGAGATGCTGCTCGACCCCGACATCAACGCCAACGCCCTCACCTGGGCCGCAGACGCCGACAAGGCCCGAACCCCAGCCAACGATTCGTCGGGCAAGGGTTCGAGCCTTGTGCGTAGGGTGGGCCCCGCGGGGCTCGAACCCGCAACCTACGGATGAAAAGTCCGCAGCGCCCAGTGCCGTCGGGCTCAGGCGACGGACTCGAACCGCAGGCGGAGGCCGAGCGCGCCGGCCACCTTCATGATCGTGGCGAAGCTCGGGTTCCCGTCAGATGACAGTGCCTTGTAGAGGCCTTCGCGGCTCATGCCGATGCGGCGCGCGAGTTCGCTGATGTTCCCGGAGCGGGCGATCGCGCCGAGCGCTTGTGCGATCACTGTCGGGTCGCCGTCGGACTCGTCGAGGGTCGCCTCGAGATACGCTGCGGCGTCATCGATATCGGTGAGATAGTCGGCTGCGTCATAGCGGCCGAACACCTCGGCCTTGATGCTCGTCATCGCCCCTTGACCTCCATTCCTGTGCAATGCGGCGCGCGTCGTTGATATCGTCGTGCTGGCTCGACTTATCCCCTCCACAGAGCAGCAGGATCAGCGTCGTGCCGTCCTGCAGGTAGTAGATGCGGTATCCCGGGCCGTAAGGGATCCTCAACTCGGAGATGCCGCTACCGACCGGTTTGGCGTCTCCCGGATTCCCTGCCGCCAGTCGGTCGATCCGCACCTGCACTCGAGCGCGTGCCTGTCGATCCTTCAATTGTCGGAGCCAACGATCGAAGCTTCTGCTTCGGAACACATCGGCCACATGTCAACTGTAGTTCACACCCGTGAGGCGGACAAGGCCCCATCCTCGCCCGGGTCATTCACCGCGGTTGGCGCAACCTCTCCGGGATCGGCGCGCGGATGAGGAGGTGGGTGACGGCGGCCGTCCGGCGACGGCACCAGGTATCCAGGGCTGGCGGGCACGTCGCAGAATCGTTGGCTTGAAGAACGCTACTTCGGTGGGCCCCGCGGGGCTCGAACCCGCAACCTACGGATTAAAAGTCCGCAGCTCTACCAATTGAGCTAGAGGCCCGGAATCGGAAACGGTGGGATCCCCGAGAGAACTCGCGGCGGCCCGATCCTTCGCGCATTCCAGTGTGGCAGACGGCGCGGCGCGCTGTCACATCGGTGGCGACGGTTTCGCCCCGCCGCGCGAGAGCCTGCAGGCCGGGCACCGGGAAAGGCCGGAGCGGTAGCCCACACCGTCGTGGGCTACCGCTCCGTGGACAACGCCGCCGCAGGTGGTGGACGACTGCGGCGGCGCTGCGGAGTCATATCCGTTACCGGCTGATCAGCACCTTCAGCGCCTTGGTGGCGGCGGCGTCACCGAAGGTCTCGTAGGCCTCGAGCATCTGGTCGAACGTGAAGTGGTGCGTCGCGAACTTCGCAGCGGGCAGCCGGTGCTGCTCGACCAGCTTCAGCAGCATCGGCGTCGTGGACGTGCTGACCAGACCCATCGTGATGGACAGGTCCTGGATCCACAGATCCTGCAGGTTCAGCTCCACCGGTTTGCCGTGCACGCCCACGTTCGCGATGGAGCCGCCCGGGCGCACGATGCGGGTGCACGCGTCGAACGTCGCCGGCACGCCGACAGCTTCGATCGCCACGTCCACGCCCAGCCCGTCGGTCAGCGCCATGACCTGGTCCGCCCAGTCTTCCGCGCCCGAGTCGATCGCGTCGGTCGCGCCGAAGGACAGCGCCACGTTCCGGCGGTTCTCGTCCAGGTCGAGGGCGATCACCCGCGCCGCGCCGTACAGCCCCGCGGTCATGATCGCGGCCAATCCCACCGGTCCCGCGCCGACCACCGCGACGACGTCACCCGGCTCGACATTGCCGTAGCGCACGCCGATCTCGAATCCGGTGGGAAGGATGTCGGACAGCATCACCGCCGCCTCGTCGCTGACTCCTTCGGGCACCTTGTACAGCGAATTGTCCGCGAACGGCACCCGCACGAACTCGGCCTGGGTCCCGTCGATCAGGTGCCCGAAGATCCAGCCGATCCCGCTGGCGCCCTCGTCGGCGAGGCAGTGCGAGTACAGGCCGCGATGGCAGTAGCTGCACGACCCGCAAGCGCTGATGCACGAGATGATGACGCGATCGCCGACTGCGAAATTGGCCACCGCGTCGCCCACCTCCGTCACCGTGCCGACGCCCTCGTGGCCCAGGATCCGGCCGGGCGTCACCGCCGGGACATCGCCCTTCAGGATGTGCAGATCGGTGCCGCAGATCGTGGTCGTGTCCATCCGCACGATGACGTCCGTGGCCTTGATGATCTGCGGGTCGGGGACCTCGTCCCACGACTTCTGGTTCGGTCCGTGATACACCAGCGCCTTCATGTCTGCTCCTTCTAGAGACCATGCGGCAAGACCGGTGCGTTGCCGCCCTCATTCCGAGGCTCGTCCGCCTCGCGCTGATCGGCCAGAGCCGAAGGGGCCGCCCCGCAGGGACCAACGTCCCGGGTGGTGCATGGGTACGTCGATCGCATCCGTTTCCGTGTTCGCACTTCCCAGGCCGCCGTCGAAGCGTCATGCTGGTGAACCTCCCGACATTCGCGCCATGACGAGAAAGGTGAGCACTATGACAGTGCAGTTGAACGCCTACCTGCATTTCTTCGACGACGCCCGTCAGGCGATGGAGTTCTACCGTTCGGTACTCGGCGGCGAACTGACGTTGAGCACCTTCGGGGATTTCAACGCCAGCGAGGACCCCGCCGAGCAGGACAAGATCATGCATGCGCAGCTGACCACCGACTCCGGGATGGTGCTGATGGCCTCCGATACGCCGCCCGGCA
>Ga0209916_1000543_pt1 | contig 56558 bp, 85 predicted proteins | sample ThiBio_1000_plan_FD_183956 | JGI IMG/M metagenome (GOLD analysis project Ga0209916, IMG submission 183956) | Wastewater bioreactor microbial communities from Cape Town, South Africa - Thiocy_solids_2 (SPAdes) | ecosystem: Engineered > Bioreactor > Thiocyanate-remediating > Anaerobic-Aerobic ... | reverse complement strand
TCGTGTACGGCGGCGTGTACGTCGCCGTCGCCAGCCTCACGTTCTGGACCCAAGACCGCGGCGCCGGCTTCTTCCCGCTCGCCTACAACACCATCCAGTTCGGCCGCTACCCGCTCAACGTCTACCCGGTCGCGGTGCAGCTCCTGCTCACCTTCGTGCTGCCCTACGCCTTCATCGCCTTCCTGCCCGCCGCGGGCGCGCTGCGCCCCGAGTACGCGGCGCTGGGCTGGCTGACCCTGCCGGTCGGCGTCCTCGTCTTCGCCGTGGGCCTGCTCGTCTGGCGCCGCGGCCTCGCGAAGTACGAGGGCGCCGGCTCCTAGCGACGCGAGCGCACGGGCGGATCGGACCGCGCCGCCGAATCAAACTGTGTCATAAACCAACGTTATTGCGACTCCGGGCCTCTGTAGAATGCACGCCTTTCCCGGATAAGCGGATGGTTGGCACCCTCCTCCGGTCAGGCTGGAGTTCAGGCTCGCAATAACATGTGGGGCATGGCTGAAATTGACTGGGCAGAAGAAGAGACCTTGGTACAGCTCTTCAAGATGAGCGGCGGGTACGTTCTGGACTTCTCAAACTGGACCTTCTCTAGTTTCTTTGAACGCCACCGCATCGACATCGATAATGAACGCTACTTTCAGGAAGGCGGGTCGAAGGGTAGGCGAATGCGGGCGTTCCTAAAGCTCGATCCGGACCACTCGGTGGGGAAGGTCATCAAGTCCATGATCGACTACGGAGTCGCGAAAGGCCTGTTCGACGACCTTGAGAACGCCCCTCGGCTAATCGAGAGTGGACGCCAAATCGCCGCCCGGCTGATGGAGAAGCAGCCCGTAGCCGACATTGAGGCCCTGATTGAAGGAGGCGACGGGCGCGACCTCGAACAGATCGTCGAACACATTCGTCGAGACATCGATGACGGCCGCCCGGAGGCCGCGCTCGATAGGTTGCACACCTACATGGTCAAGTACGTTAGGCGGCTCTGCCAACGCCACGGAATCGAATACAAGCCCGACACCGTGCTGCATTCTCTCCTTGGGCTCTACTCAAGGGCGTTGCATGAAGGCGGCCACATCGAGACAAAGATGAGTACGACCATCTTGAGAGAGACCGGCAAAGTCCTGGACGCGTTCAACGATGTCCGCAACAACCACAGCTACGCGCACGACAACGACCTGCTCAGCTCGGCAGAAAGTCTGTTCATACTCAACAACGTAGCGGCCACCGTCCGCTTCCTCAACGAACTGGAGGCCGGCATCGTTGAACAGACCTCAGAGACAGTGGCTACGGAGGAGGCTGGGCTTCCCTTCTAGCTAGAGTGGCGCTGAAGCTCACCTGACATGGCCCGCCTGACGTGATGACAGGGTCAGCGCCAGCAACCAAGATTAGTTGACCTGGTGGAATGTCAGCCTTATGGCAATGGTGTTGTCATCGCCCATCCGCCTCCGCAGTGCCTTGAGGGTCGATTCCAGCGCCTCGGCGCCGGCGTAAGCCACTAGGACGCTTTCGAGCGAGGCGACAGTGGCGTCGGTGACCACGTGCAGTGCTCTGGCGAACTCCTGCGCTTCACTCGCAGACTCGCAGCCCTCAACGAAAGTGTCCAGGTTCCCATAGTTGGCCCTGATGCGAAGCCGATACAGCCCATCGAACAGCGTCGCGGGCCCGGCCCTGCGATAGATATCGTCCTTCTTAGGAGTCGAGATGTTCCGTCTAGTACGACCCCTTTCCGGCTTGCTCCTGATGGCATTCATAACGCGCTCGGCCCGCTTCTCCAGAGTGGTCGCCAAGAAAAGCGCGTAGAAGTCTTCGAATTCCCCAGCCGCCGGCGCGCTGAGGTTGTTCACGGGGTCTGGATCCCGCCGGAAGTTGATAGGTGTGTCAACCCGCTTCCCGTCGGCAAAGCCTCCCCCCATAGAGGCTGACCATGGGTAGGGGAGAAGGCGTCTATCGCAGATCATCTGTCTGGCGTTGCGGCAACTGCGGTCATGGTCAACACTTTCGCCCGGTGAGAGGTAAGGCGCGAGCGCGCACATGAGGCTGTGCACGGCGTACCACCCTTGGACAGGCGTCCAGGCGTTCTTCTCCTCGAAGAAATCTTCTGCGTCCGCCTCGCGCTGCAGGCACACGAGATTGGTGAGGCCCGCTTTCAGGTAACGGCGGACGGTGGCCATCTCGGCGATCCTCCGCCGCCTGACCGAGTTTGTTAGTTCCGAGGTGGCCGCGTAGACGTTGCCGTACCGCTCAGAAGGCTCCCGGCCGTACTCCGCCTCGAGGAACTGGGCGACGTTCTTGATGTAGTGGTGGAAAGTCAGGAAGCTCTTACGAGCACCCTCCGGCGGAAAGAACAGCAGCATGGGACGACCACATGATACCGGGCAAGCGCGAGCGAACGACCCGCAGTCCGCGCCCATGAGGATCAGCGCGCCAGCACTCTCCACCGGAAACTCGCGCCGGCGCGCCCTTCTAGGTTCGAGGAGCGCTCTTGGACGTGTATCCTGCGGTCAAGAAGGAACATTGCTATGGGCGGGGAGCACAGGGGAGTCCCTTACGCCCTCACGCTTGGGGGCGAGCTGGCGGACCCGGCGACGGCACGGCCGTTGACGCGCGGGTACCGCTGCCTGGCGTGTGGCGAGTTCGTGCACCTCAAGCGCGGGAGCGTGCGGGTGGCGCACTTCGCTCACTACGCCGATCGCGAGGTGGCATGCAATCCCGAGACCGTCCTGCACGAGGCCGCCAAGTATCGCCTCAAGGAGATGCTGCTGGCCGGCACGCGCGCCTTCCACCTCCAGGTCGCCTGCCCCGGCTACCGCACCGCCTACGACACGCCCATCAAGTGCGCCGGTGATAACCCCGCGGTCGTGACCCTGCGCGTACCAGCATTCGACGCCGCTGGGGTGGAGGTCCCGTTCCCGCCTTATCGCCTCGACGCCGCCGCCACCCTCGCTGCTGCGGTGGTGCTGGGCCTCGAGGTCTACCAGAGCCACCAAGTTGACGAGGAGAAGCGCGTCGCCCTAGCACGCTCCGGACTGCGCTGGCTGGAGGTGGAGGCCCGCGCCGTGCTCGAGCACCGCATGCCCTGGCGCGCCATCAGCAGCAGCCTCGGCGAGATGCAGTGCGCCGACTGCCGCCGCCAGGCCGCAGAGGCAGAGCGCCAACGCCGCGAGCTCGAAGCGCGCAAGCGCGCGCAAGAGGAGCGGCAGCAGCGTGAAGCCGCCAGGCAGAAAATGGGGACACGCGTCACGCACGCCGCCTGGGACGGTCACAAGATCAGGACACCAAGCGAGAAAGGCGTAGGCACCGTCCTGAAATGCCCCGCCTGCAAAGAAAAGGTGACCGTTCAACTCGTCGGCGGCAGCCGCGTCTTCCTCCACGAAGAAGGCGCCACCTGCGATCCCGCCCGCGCCTGGGTGAAAGGCGGCATGGTCGCTATTCACCAACAACTGACCAAGGATCCGAAAGCCGTCCGCGTCCAGCGGCGGTGCAGCCTGCACGAGCTGCACAACTGCAAGAACACCCTCACCCAGCGCCTGCCAGAGTTCGACGCGATCCATCCCGCGGACGCATCCCTAATCCTCGTCAAGGACGGCGCCTTGGCTGGGCAGATCTCGTTCGCGCGCCGCGACCCTGACATCGGAGCCTCCAGACGCTGGTGGCTTCGACCCGTCAACGCCATAAAGCACCCAACAACCTGGTGGCAGCGCCCCGACGGCAACCTATGCAGCGACTGCCAACAACGCGTCGCACAGGCGCGCCAAGCAGCAGAAGAGAGCCAGCGCGCCGCACGCGAGCGCCGAGAAGCGGTGGAGATGCTAGAAGCTGGGCAGCGCACCGCTGAGCACCTCGCACGCGAACCCGAGATGCTCGAGGTCGCCCGCAAAGCCCTAGAACTCTTCAACATCGACCCGCGCTGGGCGGCCGACCAAGGCGTCGTGGTGCGCCAATGCGAGTACTGCATCAAGAGGACCGCCTACATCATCGCCAGTAGCCTCCAGGCAATCCCCGCCCACGCCGCAACAGCGCTCGTCACCGTTGATCACGAGATCCGCTGCCGCTGCATGCACTGCAACCACCCGGGCAGCAACAACCACGACCGCTTCCGCCCCCTCGGCGAAGACCTCGCCGGGTACGAAATCCGCCCCGACGCCATCAGAACCCTCACGACCAAGCCGCCACACAGCAACTAGCCCTGCTACTCTTACCCCGTAGCCCCGAGTGCCTCCCCTCCCGGCCCTAGGCCGGTGCATGAGCCTCGGGTAAGCCAAGGGCGCGGCCCGAACATCGAGGGCCGCGCCCTTTACTATTGGAGATCATGAACCTAAGAGAGGAACCGGTCGAGAAGCTCACCCTTCGCCAGGCCGCGGACGCGCTCAACGCCTCCACCGCCCACGTGAAGGGCCTCCTCGAGCAAGGGCTCATAGACCACCACGGCGAGGGCGCCCGCCTACGCATCGACCGAGGCTCCCTGATCGCCTACAAGGCGCGCGACGACCAGGAACGCCAAGCCGCCCTTGACGAACTCGCGCGCGAGGCCCAGGAATAAGGCCACGGCTACTGAACCGGCGCCCAGCGGCCTTCCAGACCGCGCATCACGCCTGCTATCATCTACCCGAGTCCCGAGGCCACTCCTCTCGCGGCCTAGTCCGTGATGAATCCCGGGTTTGCGATTCACCTGCGGAACGCCCGGGCGTTCCGCAGTTCTCTCTAAGCACCGGACTCCAACCCGGCGAGCGTCCCGGGAGGAACCCATGAACGAGCTTCCCGACCCGCAAGACGAAACCGATCGACCCGGCCAGGAGCCCACCGGCACCCCCGAAGCCGAGTACTACACTCCTGAGAGGGTGCGGGAGTTCCTCGCCGAGGACGCCATGCCGCCGGGCCTACGCGCCCGCGCGGCCGCACGCATGAAGCAGATATCCCACGACCACTGAGCAGCGGCGCTGCAACTCAAGGACCACCAAACTAACAGCGCAACGGACCGTAACAGCCCGAGCGTTACGATCCATTCCATTGTTACGATCATTGCCGTTTGCGTGCAGCACGCAGGATGGACTAAGCTGACCGTGAAGTCCCGGGGCTACTCCGCTCCCGGCCAAGAGCCGGTGATGAACCTCGGGTATGAATCTCGCAAGAGATAGTGGCCCGCTAGGCTTCGGCCGGCGGGCCACGACCATTCCCCGGCGACCCGAACCGGATTCGCCCCGGTAACGCCACTGCCCCCATAACCGCATAGAGTGATGATCATGCCGGACCAGAAGCCACGCGTAACCGGGGCCACCACCTGGCGTGACGTGCGCGCCAAGGCCATCCAGGAAGGCCGCCTGAGCGAGGAGGCGGTGGCAGCGCACAAGCGCCGCCTGATCGCCGCCAACAACGGCCACGCCCTAGCCGAGCGCCGGCAGGCCGCCGGCCTCACCCAGGCCGAGCTGGCAGCGCGCCTAGGCGTACCCGAGACGCACGTCGCCCGCCTCGAGGACGGCCACCCGGACGAGGTGCGGTTCGCGGCGCTGCGCTCCTACCTGCGCGCGCTCCGCGGCGAGCGCAGCCCCCAGGACCCGAGATGAACGACCCGCGGCCTGGCACCCCACACGGGCACGGCAACCTGCTGGCGGGGCACTTCTACCGCGTCGTCCGCCGCGGCCCAGGCGCCCAGCAGGCCATCCGCGAGCCGGCGAACCTGGACGAACTGCGTAACGCGGTGCGCTCCTTGCTGGAAGGCCTCGAGCCGGGCGCGTTCCGCCTGCAGAGCAACGCCGTCACCATCACCGGTACGCGCGACGACGAAGAAGTCACACTCACCGTCCAGCACTTCGTCGCGCAACCCACCGACGTCTGGGCAGCCGCCTCAGGCGGACCCACCACCGACTCAAGCGCCTGGAGCGACACCGTTGCCCAGGAAGCCCACCGGCTCGGCTGGTACGTGCGCGGCCTCCACCAGGAAACCGACGACGCCTAGAAGCCCTCCACAACCGTTAAGAGCCCCGTCAACCGCTCCACGCTGAAGTCCTTGAGCCTGCCGACCAGGAGCAGGGACACCTCCACCTCGCTCAAGGAGAGCGCCTCAGCAACCTCCTCGGAGGTCCAACCGCGCGCCTCCACCGCATCGAGGATCCGGCTCGCCAGACGCGCCTGAGCCAGACGCTCCTCGGGATCGGGCAGGCCCAGGTCCGCGAAGACGTTGCCGCTACCTGTGATAATCAGGCTCTCTTCCTCGCTTCGCTTCATGACACCTACCTCGCCCGCACGAGCCGACGCGGCCCCTCAGTAGCGCTCGTCGTCGCGCAGCTTTCTGATGAACTCGCCGGCGCTTTCGCGCATGGGCGGCACGCTGGCGCGCAGGCGCGCGCCTTCCGGTAAGCGCGCCGCGCCCTTGGGCGGCGTCAGGTGCGCCACGGGCTTGCCGTACCGCGTGATGATGACCGACTCGCCTGCCTCGACGGCCACCAGCAGCTTCGACCACTGTCTGCGCGCCTCGGTAACGCTCACACTCCGCACCAGCCGCATTCTCCTGCAACTAAGGCTACGTCACGGCCCCTATTTGCCGGGGCGAGCGCGGCGCGCTCCAGCAGGCCCGGCCGGTAGTGAGAACGGCCCACCGTGGGGGATCGGCGGGCCGTCGCCCTAAAGTACCAACGCCTCCAGCTGCCGAACAGCCTCACTTCCTTCGCCGAACTCGGCCGCCACCAGGCGCCTGAACTCCGCCAGCGGCACGACGCAACCCGAAAGCGCCGGCAGCGGCAAGCGCTCCAGCAGATCAGCGAGCACCTCGAGCTCGTCCCGAAGGAGCCAATTGACAACCGCGTGGGCGATGATCAGGTCCTCGAGCGACATGCCCAACGGTAGGCGCTCCAAAGCCACTCATGGCAGACAGGTTGGCTCAAACCTAGGAAACCTAGGCCGCAACTCAGGCGGGTGCGCCCGACAGCATGTGCTCGACTAGCTCCAGCACGACCTCATCCTCGCCCGCGTCGATCAGCTCCTGCGGCACGTCGCCATCCAACGCCGGGTGCGGCGTCCTTAGCCACAGCTCCACGCTCGCCTCGTCACCACCCGACAGCTGGCGCAGGCCCTCACGGATTTGCTCAATTACAGTTCCCATCCTCTGCTCCTGTCACGCAGCTATACTGCTGCCATAGACCCCGGCCCCTTCCTCTCCGGCCCACCACCGCGAAGAAGCCCGGGGCTTTCCATGCCACAGCCGAACCGTCCACGGCGGCCCTCAAGGAACAGTCCTACCAGCATTTTCTAGCCATTGGAGTGCCGCGTTACCACCGGCATTCTGAATCTCGCGGGAATCATAAGATTCGCAGCTGGCGACGAAATCAGCCATCACGCAACTCTATCTGTGACTAGTGAGCGAGTGGATTCACCGCACATCCCCACTGTTTTTGCGATACACTCTCCTTCATCGCAGGCACATCAGGCCTGTAGGAGGATAATATTAATCAGCCAGAGAATACTTTACTGATAATTGGGGCTGAGGTGGAGTTAACTCCAAACCCCCCCGAAGCAGCGGCATCGTTTCCAGACCTGGAGCCAGTAGCGGTAGCTGTCTTCGACGTGCTTGCCACACGCCCTGAGCTGTTAGCCACCCTCCAACGTAGCCAGGCATACTACGAACTGTCTGAACACTTTCTTCGCAAGAACGAAGCGCTCGACGAGGCCACGGACGCGGTTGAGAGAGCCGTCTTTGAAGCCCTTCCTCAAGACATTCGCGACCAGTTCGACGAGGTCACCGGATTTGAAGTCTTCCAAGGGTTTATGGGGATAGATCTAAGGCTCTTTACCTCTAAAGTCCGCGCAGACACTCTCCAGGAGACTTAGACGGAATCCCTTCGCAACAACACCGGCGTGGCTTCGGCCCGCGTAATACACCCGAATTCCAAGCGCCCTGTGGATGCTCTCAAAATCAAACGCAATATCCTCCCCCTTTTTGATGAGGATTAAGGGACTCGGTCATAGACCACCACATGGCAGCATGTCGCACAGACCGGCTAAGCCATAGGAGACGGGATGAAGAACGCGGGGCGCAATATCCTTCCCCCTTATGGGCCCTCTCGCAGGGATTTCGGGTATTGGTAGATCTATAAGCTGCTTCGATCTTCCCAGCAACTCTCCTTGCATGCTAGTTGCTTTGTTAATAGTTGACGACTTAACGTTCCCGTCCTAGACGCGAGAAGACGAGGTGTAGGGGGGAGGATATTGCGTAATAAGGGGGAAATTGTTGCGTTTGAGGGGGGAGGATGTTGCGCTCGAGGGGGGAGGGGGTTTCGCTTGAGGGGGAAGAAGTTGCGTTAAAGGGGGAGGATATTGCGCCGAGGCCGCCTGAGATAAAGGGGGAACAACAGACGAACCGCATTCCACGCCTTGCGGTAACATCACTCGACGCTATGGCCTCAAGACACGGGACAGGTAGAAACACTGGCGGCGAGCTACAGACGCTTCAGCGTAGCGAGCTCTACCGGCAAGCGAATGCCGTTGGGAGATCAGCACAAGGTCTCGAGCTGTTCGAGAAGCGCATAATTGTGCTCGCACTCAGCTGCATAGACCATAGGGCTGAGAATCCGAGCCTAGAGGCCATTGTTCCGTTGCGGGCGTTCGAGGAACATGGAATCGATAACCCTTACGACCGCGCGAAGCGTGCGGCGGAGGTGTTGCCGTCACGGGTAGTAATCATCCCACGCGATGATGGTGGGTTTGATGCCTTTCCGTGGCTGCAGCGTTTATCGTATGTGCCGGTCGAAAACAGTGATTTAGGGTTCTCTTACGTTCGCGTAGTCTTCAACGAAGAATTGCGCCCATGGATAACGAACCTGCGTTCGCATTACGCCGTGCTTCCTCTTACGGACGTGCTACAGATGCCGTCCATTTTCGCTGCGCGACTCTATGAACTCTTATGGCACGGTTCTATGGCTGGAAGGCGACCCGAGATAGAAGTGGAGCTCATGGAGCTAAAGTTCTCACTTGGCTTAGTAGAGCTTGACAAGAAGGGTAACTGGACAGGTGAGCGCTATAGAGACTGGCGCGACTTTAGAAAGCAATTACAGTACGCTGTAGCAGCGTTCAAAAAGCACGGAAGCCTTAACGTCTCGTTCAAAGGCGAGCGTATCGGCCGCAAGATAGGCAGGGTCAGGTTCCAGGTGCAAGCAAGCAAACCCATCCCCCACCTGGGAATCCAACCGGCCTCCTTCGATGGCGAACTCAGGGCCAAGGACCAGCACATCATTGATCGCCTTCACAAAGTAGGATTCACCGGCAATACTCTCCAATTAATCAAGGAACACCCCGCGCCCGTGATCGAGGCGGCGATAGCCATTACAGAGCAAAAACAGCGTCAGGGCGTACTGAAGCGACCAGGTGGATTCCTACGCTCCATACTCAAAGATGGCACTGCCCGTCAGGAAGCCCTCGCTCGTGAAGAGCAACAGACCCAACTCGCGACTCAAGAAACCTCTAGCCAGAGCAATGAGGATGCCTTGATGGCCGCCTGGGAGGGTTACCGACGTAAAGTTGCTGACGAAATCATGGCAGCCGAAGGTCTTGCTCACGAGCAAGTCATCGATCTCGTACAAGAGGCACTCAAGAGCCAACCCTCTGGGAAACTAGTTTTGTCCACACTCAAAGAGAACAAATGGCGGGGACCCGTCTTCGAGGTATATCGGGTCAAGGCTGTACTCGAGAGATTTTCTGTACGCGCATCTGATGAGGCCCTCGACCTCGCTGCCTTTCAGGCAACCTTTTCTAACTGACATAGGCCTTCTAACTCTAGACCGGCGGCCAGAAGACGCTTTCGCAATCTGCTACATCCAGAAAGCTTCTGCAGCCCTTGGACAAATGCCCACTCTCATCAACTGAGGCGTCTAGGGCGCCTTCCTGCAAAATCTTTGTAGCGAACTCGCGTCATTTGGCATCCAGAAACAAGTCCAAGACGTTCAAAACCTCGACTCGCTCTCCGAGCTGATCAAGCGCACCGTCATCCGGCGCTCCTTCAACGAAGTCGTCGGCGACGGCCGCTACAGCATCAAGCAGCACACCGTCACCTTCGCCCAGCCCGAACGCGAACTCCACGAGAAGCTCATCAAAGAGTTCCACGAGTTCCTCGCCTACTTCGAGGACACCGGCAACAACCGCAAGGAAGCCGGCCTCCGCGCCGTCAGGCAACTACGGCTCCTGATCGAGTCCTGCCTCCACCCGCACCTCTTCAAGGAGTGGACCGGCAGCGGGCACGCAACTAAGTTCCACGCCACCCGTGACCTCATCCAGAGCATCGACCCGAGCGAACGCATCCTCCTCGGCCTCCCACGCCGCCAAGTCTTCGGCCAGGACTACCTCCAACACTGGGCAAACTACCTCAAGCCCACCAACCGCAAGACTCACCGCGTCCACGGCGGCATGAGCTTCAACCAACGCAACGACACCATCCGCGAGTACCTGCAGACGCCCGGCGCCATCCTCATCGCCAGCATGGAAGCCCTCCGCTCCAGCGTGAACCTCCGCGGCACCAGGCACGTCATCATGCCAGCCCTCGGATGGAACCTCAGCAAAATCCGCCAGTTCGCCTGGCGCGCGGTTCGACATGACTCCACCGAGCCGACCACCCTGCACTTCGTCACCTACTCCAAAAGCATCGAGACCAACCTCTGGCAACTCCTCCTGAGCAAGGAAGTCGGCAACGTCGCCGTCGCCGAAGGCCGCGTCCCCACCAAGGACGAGATCAGCCAAGACCTCGAGATCGATCCCAAACTCCTACAGAACATCCTCGGCAAGGAACGCGACGAAGAAGGCAACCTCAAGCTCACCTGGGTCAGCAACCTCGTCCAAGAAGCCACCGGGGTCGCCGCGTGAAGCGCGCGGCCCCCATCACCCCAGAAGGGGAGAGCGCCCACGACTACGCCAGGCGCAAAGCCCGCTACGGACACCGCGACTGGCTCGTGTGGCGCGACGAGCAAGACACCCCCAAGGCCGCACCCCGCACCACCGAGAACCTCGAGCAAGCCATCCGCGAGAGCGAGAAGCACGGCTACTTCCACCACTACCTCGCCAGCACCGCCACGCCCTACATCATCCGACCCGAGCATACGGAAGCGCTTCTCGAGAACACGCGCCGCGGCATCACCTGACCGGACAAGGCTTAGGCGCAGACCCGAGCCTGACAGGAAGCCCCCTACCGGGGCAAGCAGGGCGTCAGAAGTGCCCCAACACCCCCACCTTCAAGGAGAGAGCCAGATGCCCCAAGCAGACACCACCTGGTACGTCACCAGGCACCCCCGCACCGGCGAGATAGAGATTCCCAGCGGCCTCCACGCCAGCGGCGACCTCTACCCGAGCATGGACCACTCCCTCGGCTTCATCGACGGGCCCGAGGACGACCGCGACTGGCAATCCGCCTGGCTCGACAACCCCCTCGAGCTCAACGAGGACCGCACCGCCGCACGCCCCGCAGACAGCCACGAGCCGTGGGCGGCCCTGCACGACGACTGAAGCGCCAGCCCCAACCCCGGAAGGACACACCTCGTCAGATGATCAAGGCCGAAACCCACAGCGACGACCGCGCCGTAGAAGTCGACTTCGACGCCACCCTCTACTTCCAGAAGGCACCCTACGAAGACCTCGCCCGCCTGATCGAGTGTGGCTTCGCCGGCGACAAACCAGCCGACCAGGTCGCCATCGAACTCGCCGAGAGCAACCCCGAGATCGGCGCCATGTTCACCTACCTCGAGGCCCGCGGCGGCGCCAGCCGCAAGAGCATCGGCTTCGAGGTCAGCGTCGACCCGGACGAAGCGTTCGCCTGGCTCAAGCAGAACCGCCCCAGCGTCTTCAACCACATCGATCTCGCCGAGCACGACCTCGCCAAGTGCGACTCCTGCGGCCTAATCGACGACCGCGACAACATGACCAAGCGAGAGAAGAGCGGCGACATGCTCTGCGAAGAATGCCAAACCGTGTGCTGGTGGATCACCAAGAACCCCGACACCGGCGACATCGAGATCCCTCAAGGCATCCACCCCTGCGGCGACCTCTACCCCAGCATGAGCCACGCCCTCGGGTACATCGAAGGCCCCGAACCCGGAGACGACACCACCTGGGACGCCAACTGGCTCGAAGCGTTCCTCGAACTCAACAAGGACCGCACGGCCGTCAGGCCCATCGCCAGCGACGAGCCCTGGGCCCTACTGCACGATCACCGCAGCTAACCCGAGCCGGGCGCCACAAAAGTTCGTGGCTCGCAGGCCGAAGCCTCGCGAGCCACTTTCTCTTTCGAGATTCATACCCGAGGTTCATCACCGACTTCAAGTCGGGAGCGGAGTAGCCCCGGGACGCCAAACCCATGGTACAGGCTCCGGCGTACACCGGTCAAGAAAACCTCACAGGAGGGGGAGTGATACGCTTTCGGGGTCGTGCCCGCCGCGCTCCTTCCACTCGTCCAACCCGCCATTTCGAAACCCCGCCTGACTCGCTACCGGCAGGCCCCGGGCGACGCGCCCGCCACCGTTCTCGCAAGGTACCTCTGGGATATCAGCCTCTGCGAAGCGCTCTACCCATCACTGCACCTCTTCGAGGTCGCCTTCCGCAACAGCGTGAGCCAACAACTCGTCAGAGACTACGGCTCCGCCTGGTACCAGAACCCTCAGTTCACCGGCTATCTCAGCGCCACCCGCTACGCCCAACTGCTTGACGCCCAAGCAAATCTGACTAACCGGAGAAAGAGGATCTCCTCAGACGGGGTCATAGCTGAACTCAGCCTGGGCTTTTGGGTCAATCTGTTCGTAGGCGTGTTCCATTCCTACTGGCATTCCGACCAACGCCTAGCGAAGGCGTTCCCGCATCTTCCCCCCAAAAGCGACGTACCGTTCCTGTACCCGCTGGTCACCACGGTCCAAACCCTACGTAACCGCGCATTCCACCACGAGCCGGTCTTCAATGACCCAGACCTAATCACGAAGTACCACACCGCGCGAAACATCACGAAGTGGATCAACCCCAAGGTCCACGACTACCTCAAGTGCAGTGACAAGTTCCTCCAGGTGCACAAAGACGGCCTCCGGCCCCACCTCGAACAGATCGCCGCCCTCACCACCCCCCAGCCCTGAGAACTACCTAGGCACACGAACTGGCCCAGGGGCCAGGCACAGTCGCAACACCCTGCCAGGCCGTGAAGCCTCGCGCCACACCCCAAGCGCCAAGAAGCCCCCTGCCGGGGGCAACAGAGCGTCAAAAGAAAGAGGGGGCACACACCCCTCCGAAAGGACGCCCTATGCCACAGGCTGCCACCAACCACCCCATCATCCAGAACCGAACCGCCAGGCGTGCCCGCGCCGCCCAGGCCGCTCGCGACATCCGCGACCTCTTGAAAGGCCACGTCCCCACCGCCGAGCTCCACCGCGCCGCCCGCTGTTGCCGCCAGTCGTAGCCTGGACAGAATCGCCGGTCGGAAGTGGACACTTCCGTCCAGTTCTCGTGCTTACTAACAGGATTAGTAATTCTGGGATGGCGAGGGGCCTCCCTTTTACCCTTGGGGTTGCTGAAGCTCCAAGGAGGGAGGCCACCTCGGTTGATATCACGAGAGGTCAGGCTACGCATGAAAAGGGAAGTGTTGGACGGGGTGCCCAAGGCGGTGATCGCGCGGCGTTACGGCGTGAGCCGCCAGTCGGTCTACAACGTGCTGAAGGCGGCTCCGGTTACGGAGAAGGCCGTGAAGCCGTCGAAGCTGGATCCGTTCAAGGGTTACGTCGCTGATCGGCTTTCGGAGTTCGACCTGCCGGCGACGGTGCTCTTGCGCGAGATCAAGGAACTCGGTTACGCGGGTGGGATCAGCATCCTGAAGGAGTTCGTTAGGCAGCAGAAGGGCGAGCAGGTCAGGCAGGTGATCGAGCGCTTCGAGACCCTGCCGGGCCGGCAGGCGCAACTGGACTGGGGCGAGTGCGGCACCATCACCGAGAACGGCGTCAGGAAGAAGCTCTACGCCTTCGTGCTGGTGCTGGGCTACTCGCGGATGATGTTCGCGCGCTTCACCACCAGCATGAAGCAGCCGGTGCTCTTAGCGTGCCTGCGGGAGGCGTTCGAGCGCCTGGGGGTGCCCAAGGAGCTGCTGGTCGACAACATGAAGACCGCCGTTGACCGGCACGCCTTGGGCGAGGGCGTGAAGTTCAACAGTAGCTTCCTGGACTTCTGCGAGCATTACGGCAGCCTGCCGGTGGCGTGCCCACCTTACTGGCCTAGGGCTAAGGGCAAGGTGGAGAGCGGCGTTAAGTACCTGAAAGGCTCGTTCCTGGTGGGCCGCGAGTTCACCGACCTTGGTGACCTCAACGCCCAGCTCGACGCCTGGCTCTCTAGCGTGGCGAACGTGCGAGTTCACGGGACCACGAGAGAGCGGCCGATCGACAGGTTCGCGCATGAGGTCAAGGCGCTTCGGCCGGCGGCCGCCACGCCCAGGTTCGACACTCGCGAGCTCCTGATCCGCAAAGTCCAGAGCGACAGCCACGTGCGCCTGGCCGGATCGGCTTACAGCGTGCCGCCGAAGGCGGTTGGCCGCATGGTGCACGTGCGCGTGCAACGGCTGGAGGTCGGCGAGGCGTTCGAGGTCATCCATAACGGCCAAGTGATCGCGCAGCACCGCCTGGCCGCCGCCGGGGCGCGCGTGACGCTGCCTGAGCATCAGGCGGCGATCCGCCTCGCCAGCCGCCGCCCAGCCAACCCACGGGCGCCACGCAGGGGGTTTCGGCAGGCGCCAACCGACGCCGCTGCACCTTACGCCGCCGCGCCGGTGGTTCAGACTAGGAGCCTAGCCGAGTACGAGCGCCTGCTGGAGAGCGCGTGAGCGAAGCGGCGCACTACGAGAGAGTCAGGGAGCAGTTCGAGAGCTTACGGCTCGACGCCGCGCTGGCCGAGCTCGACCCCTTACTGGAGAAGGCCGCGCGCGAAGAGCGAAGCGCTACTTGGCTCTTGGACCAGCTCTTCACCACCGAACTGACCGCGCGCTTTGAGAGGCGCGTGGCCGCCAACCTGAAACTGAGCGGCATTCCGGCCAAGAAGACCCTGGAGGAGTTCGACTTCGAGGCGCAGGCCAGCGTTCCCAAGGCCACCATCGAGGAGCTCGCCACATTGCGGTTTCTTCGCCAGGGCCAGAACGTGCTGATCCTTGGCCCGACCGGAGTCGGCAAGACTCACATAGCTATCGGCCTGACGCTTAAGGCGATCGAGAACGGGCATCGGGTCTACTTCCTTACCCTTCACGACCTCATCAACAAAGCGCGTGCAGCGCGGGAGAAGAACCGCCTGCACGTGCTTCACACCACGTTGCTTAGGGCTGACCTGTTCGTTCTCGACGAGGTCGGCTTCCAGCCGCTGGAGCGCGAGGACGCCACCTTCTTGTTCGAAGCCATCAACAAACGCTACGCCGCCCAGAAGTCAACGATCATCACCAGCAACAAGAGCTACGGCCAGTGGCACGAGATCTTCCCCGACAGCGTTCTGGCAGTAGCGCTGCTCGATCGGCTCTTGCATCACTCCACCACCATCAACATCCGAGGCGACTCATACCGCCAACGCCACCGCAAGCAAACCGGCCTACCCCAACCGATCAACCTGGAGGACACCATGACCTAGGCGCCGGCGAAAGCGTAAAGCACGAACCGGCGAAAGCGTCCAAGACTGAACCGGCGTTGACACCCGCGAAGCCATCGAACGCCAGTACCCACCCGCCAAGCCCACCGCCAACAACCTCCGCGCCGAGATCCTCGACCGCCTCGAAGACATCACCCACGCGTACGCCAACCCGCCACACCACCTGCCGTGCGGCGAAGACGACGCCTGGTACGAGCGCCTCAACGCCTACAAGCAGGAGACCCTCGAGCTCGCGCGCGCCCTCGCCGACATGACCGGCTTGCGCTGGGGCGAGGACCGCTTCCTGTCCCCAGCCGAGCAGGAGCGCGTCGGGCTCGACACCTGCCCCTACTGCCTCAGCAGCATGGCCTACCCGCTCAAGAAGGACCGACTGATCGACCCCAACCGCGACCCGGAGCGCGAGGAGCTGCGCGAGTGCCTCGACTGCCACGTGGTGTTCGTCGCGCCCCGGCGCCGTAGGGGAACGAAGGCCGCAGCGGCGTGAACATCATCGACTTCTTCTGTGACGCTGGCAGCGCAAGCTGCGGCCTAGAGCGCAACGAGCACGCCCGCATTGTGGTGTTTCCACCAGTAGCGTCATGCCTATGCGTACCGAGCCAACATCCACATTGACTCGTCCCGCCTGATCGAGAACACGGACTAAGCCGCCCCATCCAGTTAGCGCCCGGCTAGGGTGACGTATAGGGGCGAACTTGTCTCGATCAACACGCCACACCCACGAACACCAGCTTCATGAAGATGCACAGAAGCCGTGCTGCACGCCAAAGAACCCTGCAAAGCGTATTATCAATTTTGCATGTGTCGTTGGGGGACTAGACAAAGCATTATCAGTCTGCGATACTCCAGGCAAGACAGGAAAAGGTGATAAAGCACCTACGAAGTCCGCCGGAGGCCAAAATGCACCCCACACCCAACCACTCACGCCCCAACCACAACCGCTCCCACCTCGACGCAGACGACCTCGAGCCCCAGAACACCAACGAAGAAGAACTCGAGCTCGAGGACAACGACACCGAAGAGGCTGAGAACCCCAGCCAGAACGTCGCGCTCGACAGTGTTCGCCAGTACCTCAACGAGATCGGCCGCGTCCCCCTCCTCACGCACGAAGAAGAGATCGACCTCGGCCGCCGCATCGACGCCGGCCAAGCCGCCACCGAAATGCTCGAGAAACGCGCCGACCTCAGCGACCGCGAACGCCGCCACTACCAACGCGTCACCGAAGACGCCTCGGCCGCCCGCGAGCAGCTCATCAACGCCAACCTCCGCCTGGTCGTCAGCATCGCCAAGAAGCAGTTCCGCCGCGGCATGCCCATCCTCGACCTCGTCCAGGAAGGCAACCGCGGGCTCATGCATGCCGCCGACAAGTTCGACTACAAGCGCGGCTTCAAGTTCAGCACCTACGCCACCTGGTGGATCCGCCAGAGCATCAACCGCGCCGTAGCCGACCAAGGCAAAGTCATCCGCCTCCCCGTCCACATCCACGAAAGCTTCTCCAAAATCAACCGCACCCGGCGCATGCTCGAGCAAGACCTGCAGGCCGACCCCACCCCCGAACAGATCGCCGCCAACCTCGGCGACGGGTGGACCGCCGACAAGGTCGAGAAGACCATCTCCTACGCCCTCAACGACCCCACCAGCTTCGAAACACCCATCGGTGACGAAGGCGACACCACCCTCGTCGACATCCTCACAGACGACACGCACGACCCCCTCGAAACCGCAACCGAACAACTCCTCCGCGAGCGACTGCACGCCGCCCTCGACAAGCTCGAGGAACGCGAAGCCGACATCGTCAGGCTCCGCAAGGGCCTCGCCGGCGACGGGCACGAGCACACCCTCGACGAAGTCAGCCGCCTCGTAGGCGTCACCCGCGAACGCGTCCGGCAGATCGAACAACGCGCCCTCCGCAAACTCAAGTTCGCCGAGTTCCGCAACCCAAAACCCAACCTCCGCGGCTTCCTCGCCGACTAACCCACACCACTCCCCACGCGCGCCTTCTCCCACAACGCGCCCCACTCCAACCGCCCCCGCCACAAGCACCACCCGTGACGGGGGCGACCTCATTCAAGAAACCGCGCGAGCGCGGCACGCACAAGCGACAACAGGACCACGACGCGCCAGAGCCCCAAACCCAAGGAGACCCCATGCCCAAGACCAAGAAGGCGACGCTCCTCATCGAGCTGAGCGAACATGGCACCGACTACACCCTCAGCGCCGAAGGCTTCGAGCTGGACATCCTGATCGTCGACTACGAGACGGAGCACTACGAGGACGAGGACATCACCGAGTTCGACGGCCACGAAGCCGTCATTACCTACGAGTTCCCCCATCGCCGCCCAGAGCGCATAGAGGCCGCCAAGCAGGCGCTCGGCCGGCGATAAGACAGCGTCACCCGTGGGGCGCTCCTGCCCGCCAAAGGCGCCACTCCCCACCCTGCCGTAGAGATGACCCTCTGCACCCCGCTCCCTCAGTACTGACTTCTTAGGAAGCCCCCTACGGGGGCACACGTGCAGCGTCCCACCAGAACAAGAGAAGGGGAGACCACCATGCGCAAGTACATCTACTAACCACCGGCTGACCGGCCGCCCCCCAATCCGGGGCGGCCACCAACCCCCACGAGAGGACCCACCACACCGTGATCGACTCCACCCTCGGCACCGAAGTCGAAATGACCGCCCCCAACGGCAGCCCCATCACCGCCATCCTCGACAAAGGCGAATGCGCCTACCACTCCCGCTTCGCCCTAGTAGAAACCCCCGACGGCGCCTACACCGTCGAACGCGAAGTCGCCGAGAGCGAATTCTTCTACGAAGACGCCAAACCCAGCACACGCCACGGCCGCCGCCTCTACCTCGCAGAAGACGGCAACAGCTACACCCTCGACCAACTCACCATCACCGACGCCTACGGCACCCAAAGGCACGTCACCCCAATACTCGAGCTCGCGCCCCAGAGCGACACCGAGTACCTACGCAGACGCGTGCACGACGCTCTCCAGGCAGCCGGAAGCCCCGACATCGACACGCGCGCGTTCGCGCTCGGAACGTACCTGGCTGAAGGCCTACCGCCCGAACAAGCCACCGCACTCGCGAACGCCACCAAGCGCGAGCACGACACCATCCAGATCGACACCCGCGACGCCAGCATCCCCTGGCCCGCACCACGCCCACTCAACTCCTGACAACAAGGACCACCATGAAGAACCCAAGAAGCACCCTCGCGACCCTGGTCATGATCATCCTGGCCATCCTCCTGACCGCCTGCGGCGGCAAGACCGCCGACCCCCAGCAGGTCGCAGAGAACTTCATCACCGCCGCCATCCAGGGCGACACCGCGACCGTCACCCAACTCGTCACCAACGAAGGCAAGACATTCGTGAGCAGCATGGTCGACGCGGTCAAATCGAACTTCCCCAGCGGCGCCGAGTTCCGCATCGTCCTCAACGAGACCGTCGGCAACACCACCAGGCTCGCCGCCCAGTTCGACGTCCCAACCACAGAGGTACTCGCCAAAGGCCAAGACAGCGGCTTCCTCACAGTCGGCTACGCCTACCCCTCACACCGGTTCAACGCCTAAGCAACCGAACTCAAAGAGATCCTCAACGACGCCGCCTACAAGGCACTCACAGAAGTGGGGTCTGGGGCGGGATGCCCCGTACTTCAGTGCGGGGAGAGATAGCCCCAGGTGTGCAAACAGACACCCGCTTTCTGCGTTTGGCGGTCGACTAAGGTATGCCGGTGACGCTCCGTTACACCTACCGCCTGCGGCCCGGTCGCAACGCGGTTCGCGCTCTCGAGCGCGAGTGGAACGTTTGCCGCTGGTTGTGGAACCAGGCGGTGGCCGCCAAGCGGGAGCGCCGCTACTGGCTGAAGGACACGGACCTGACCGCGCTTCGCGCTACGCATGGTTGGTTGGCGGCGGGTTCGGTGGTGGCGCAGCAGCAGGTGTTGCGCGCCTTCCGGGCTGACAAGAAGGCGCGGCGTTTCAAGAGCGCCAGGCGCGACCTGCCCAGCCTCAACTACACCAGGCGCGGTTTCTCCATCCAGAAGGGCCGCCTGCACCTGCCGCGCAAGACAGTCATCCCCGTGGTGTGGTCGCGGGAGCTGCCCAGCGAGCCGAGCAGCGTGCGCGTCTACCGGGATTCGTTAGGCCACTGGTACGCGAGTTTCGTGGTCGAGCGCGAAGAGGCGCCTCTGACGCCGACCAATAGGGCGGTCGGGATCGACTGGGGCGTAAAGCAGGTGGCCACCACCACGAACCCCGCCTATGACCTGCCGCACGCGGAGCGCACCCGCAAGGCGGCTGCAAAGCTGGCGAAGTACCAGCGGCGCATGGCCAGGCGCAAACCTAAACCGGGCAAAAAAGCCTCGCGGGGCTACCAGCAGGCGAAACTGCAGGTGGCGAAACTCCACAAGAAGGTCGCTCGTCAGCTGCAGGACGCCGGCCGGAAGTGGGCGAGGAAGGTCGTAGCTGAGTTCGATCGGATCGCGGTGGAGGACTTCAAGCCCAAGTTCCTTGCGAAGAGCAGCATGGCGAGGAAGGCGGCTGACGCCGCCATCGGCGCTACCAAGAGAGAACTGATCGAGTTCGCGAAGCGTGCGGGTCGGGACGTGGTCCTGGTGCCGCCTGCTTATTCAACGATGACGTGCGGTTGTTGCGGGACGAGAGCCAAGTCGCGCCTGCCGCTCGATGAACGAACGTTCCGTTGCGATGCTTGCGGCCATATGGCTGATCGCGATCGGAACGCTGCGAGAGCGATTCTTGCCGCGGCTGGCTTCAACCGCGCTGGTGTTGACGTCGTAAGACGACCGGACCCGCTATTGGCGGGGATGGCCGCTGACTGAGTCAGGAATCCCCGCATTTCAATGCGGGGAGGATGTCAACGAAGGCACCATCGACATCAGCGGGTTCCGCCAGCAACTCCAGCCCCACCTAGACACGATCGGCGAGCACCTCGCGCGCACCAGGTTCCTCAGGCGCGCAGAATCCCAGCAGAACTACCGCACCGACCCCACACGCAAGACGTTCGTGCGATCACTACCCCTCACCCTCCACAAGGTCGACGGCAAATGGCTCGTCGCGCCTGAATAACCGCACGCCACAACCAAGCACCACGCGGGCCGCCTCCGAGCGGCCCGCCACATTCCGCCCGCGGCCAGAACCAGCGCGCCTCCCGGCGCAGGAAAGAAGCCCCTAACGGGGCAAGGCGATGCGCATGCTAGGCCCAACACGAGGCGCCGACAGGCGCGACCACACCCACACCCGCGCCTTCAACGAGCACATTCAAGCCAGCCTCAACACCACCTGCCCCGCATGCGAAGGCACCCTCAACATCACGCGCGCGCGACACACCAAGCAGCGTGCAAAGCACGCGCTCGAGCAAGACTGCCGCTGCCTCCACTGCGACGTCGCCTTCACGCGCGTACTCCCCATTCCACAACCCAACCGCACCTGGGAAGTCCTCACGGGAGTGTCCGCACTCCTGTTCAGCAGCGCGCGCGTGCAACTCACGCGAGCTGTGGAGGCTATCAGGGTCCTAGCGCGACCCGAGCAATAAGCGGTAACATAGAAACATGAGAACGCACGCGGAGGCGGAAACACTAGCTGGGTCCGCTGCGCTCTCGGTGCCCAATGGCGCTAGGACCGAAAAGGACAGGCGGCTTTGATACGCGCGTCCGTAGTTCTCTGCCTCGTCCTTTACGGCTTCGGCGGCATGGCCACAGTCGTTGAGGCCAGCACCAACCAGCCGGTCGTGGCCAGCGCCGCAGCCAACCTCATCGCCAAAACGCACGGCGCCACCCCACACCCCAACCCGCCCTACTGGGCGGAGCACGCCAACGTGCTCGTCGCGCCCACGCTCCCCGGCGACCAACTCGCCTTCACAGGCGGTAGCACCATAGTCATCAGCCAGCAAGCCATGAACGACGAAAGCGTCATCGCGCACGAACTCGTTCACGTCGAACAGTACCGGCGCCACACAACCTTCGGCGCCACCCTCATCTACCTCTGGCACGCCGCGCGACTCCTCATCCAAACCGGAGGCGACCTCGAAACCACCTACTTCCACCACCCATTCGAACTCGAGGCGTACCGCGCCCAATTCGGACCGCAATGGGACGACGCCCTAACCGCGCGCGCGGCCGTAAGAAGCGCTTCGCGCATTCGAGAGAACAGCCCGGAGAACACCGGGGATCCAAACGCCTACAGGAGGCACGAGCAATGAGAAACGTAGCGAACATTAAGCTCACGGGACGCGTGGTGAAGTCCGAGGACCGCACCACTGCCAGCGGTTTCCCCATCACCACCATCACGGTCGCCGGCGACGCGAAGAGCCGCGACGGCGCCAAGGACATCGTCTTCTACCAGCAGGTCGACATCCTGGGTAAGTACGCCGAGTTCATGCGTGACCAGATGCAGGTGGGCGCCAACGTGACGGTGCTCGGCACCCTCAACCAGCGCCGGTACGAGGACAAGGACGGCAACAAGAAGAGCACCGTTCAGATCGTTGCGGACAGTGTCGCGCCGCTCGCAGCCGACTTCGGCACCGTCACGGACAAGCGGGGCCAGGAGCGCCTCACCGGCGGGCAGAACATGGCCACCCTGCTCGGGAACCTCACCCGCGACCCCGAACTCCGCTACACCCCCAACGGCGCCGCGGTCACCAACCTCAGCATCGCCACCAACCTCCGCCAGGGGAAGGAAGAAGTAGTCAGCTACTTCGACATCACCGCCTGGAACGAGCTCGCGGAGCAGGCGGCCGAACTGAAGAAGGGCACGCCGGTGCTGATCGAGGGCCCCATCAACAACGACAGCTACCAGGACAAGGAAGGCAACATGCGCTACATCACGCGCTTCGAGGCCTTCAGCCTCAGTGCCATCCGTCGTCCCGCCGGCGCCGGCAGGGCCGAGGACCCCAGCGAGCGCCAGCCCAGCCCGCAGGACCTCGCGCCCACCATCGACCCGCTGGACGAGTTCCCCCCGGAGGAAGATCTCCCTTTTGATTAGCCCGTCGTTGACGGGCGAAACACGACCGTACGGCGCGTGGCCCTAGGTTGCGCGCCGCAACCCAAGAACCTCGGTACCGGGGGCGCGACCCGCTCCCGGTAACCAGTTGAGAGAGGCATTCTTGAAGAGAATGTTCAACCACACGACTAGGCTCCTGCTGCTGGCTGCGGCGCTCGTCTTCCTTACAGCCTGCGACCCGGATCGCGCTGGTGGGGGAGTCCCCGGCGAGATCACCGGCACCGTCACCGGCTACGACGGTCCGGATGCCGACGTGATCGTCCAGATTATGAACCACACTAGCGAGAGCGGACCCACTTTCCACCAGGTTGGCGAAGGCACCATCAAAGGGGACACCCTCTCCTTCGCACCCAAGCCCGCGCCAGTAATAGCCCTCTACACTCCCGCCAACATCGGACTCGAAACCGACCAGCCAGACCTACGAATCGGAATCGCAAAAGTACTACTCGCAGACCAAAGCGGCTCCTTTGACCTTGGCAAGAGAAACCCCAACCTGCCGCCCGATGAAGCCCAAGTGGGCGACGCCATCGCATACTTCCTCTACGCCGACAGGGCAGGCACCATAACTGTCCCAGAAGAAGCCACCATCAACGACGGAATGACTGGAGAAGCCGCCCTAAGCGAAGGCTGGAACGTCCTCACCATGACTATCACCAGCATCGACTCAGAGAACCGCGAACAACGCATGAGCACCGGCAGAGTCAACGATTACAACTGGTTCTTCGCGAGCCTGGGCGATAGCTGAATAGGCTAGAGCCTGTGCGTTAGGCTTAGGGTTATGTCGCCCTGGATCCCCTTCCGGGTGCGCGACATAACCAGTGTAGGGCGCCCGCCTTCCCCCCGTGGGCGCTCTGCCCATTGAAGTAAGCAAACTTCGTCACCGACGGGCAAAACACGATATTCTCAGTTACGGAGGAAACAATCATGACCAAGTCCGAACTTATCGACAACGTCGCAACCCAAACCGGCCTCAGCAAGAAGGACGCGGGCGCAGCAATCAACGCCGCGCTCGACACCATCCAAGGCACCCTTGCTAAGGGTGACGCCGTCCAGATCACCGGCTTCGGCACCTTCGAAGTCCGCCAGCGCGCTGCCCGCGAAGGCGTCAAGCCCGGCACCAACGAGAAGATCCGGATCCCCGCCAGCAAGGCGCCCGCCTTCAAAGCCGGCAAGACCCTCAAGGACGCCGTCAACAACTAAGACCGCATCCCGAACCAGGAACGAAGAGCCGCGCCCACGATGGCGCGGCTTAACTATTGGGGGGTGGCTGCGTTCGCTCGCCACAGACGAAGTATAGTGAAACTGCTATATTCTGGATTGGATGACCTATGGCGCTAACCAAACCCGTGAAGTGGCTGGGTTCCTCCCTCAAGGACACGCAGGCCATGCCCGAAGACGCCCAGGACGCCATAGGCTACGCCCTCGGACAAGTCCAAGAGGGCAAACACCATGTCAGCATCAAACCCTTAACTGGCATCCCCGGCGTCTCCGAAATCGTGGCCAACATCGACACAGACACCTACCGGCTCGTCTATGTAGTGAACCTCCCCGACGCCATCTACGTCCTCCACGCCTTCAAGAAGAAATCAAAATCAGGCATCGCCACCCCCAAGAAGGAGATGGACCTCATCCGCGCCAGGTTGCGGCAGGCACAGGAGGCATCAAATGAGCAGAACCGATGACAACACCATCGTAGAAAGCAGCGGCAACATATTCGCCGACCTCGGGCTACCCAACCCGGAAGAGCGCCAACTGAAAGCGCGGCTCGCCAGCAGGATCAACGACGAGATCGAAGCGAACGGCTGGACACAAGCAGAAGCATCTAGAATCCTCGGCCTACAACAGCCAGACGTCTCCCGCCTAACGCGCGGCATGCTGAAAGGCTTCTCGATCGAACGCCTTATGGCCCTGCTCGTCACCCTTGATTACCGAGTCACCATCCACATCGAGGGCAAGAACCAACCCCCCGAAGAGATAGGGGTCACCAGCAACCACCACCCGACGCCCGCATGAGAGAAAGCCCGCCAGCGGGCAACCGCCCTCCCGAACGGAGGGCAGCATGCCTACCTACGCCCGCGGGAACCTCTGGGCCCACCAACACGACCTCACCTGCATCACCACCAACGCCGTCACCACCCGCGCCGGCCTCGTCATGGGAGCCGGCATCGCCAAGCAAGCCGCCGACGACCACCCCCGCCTACGGTTCCTAGCCGCCCACATCATCCGGCAACAACCCAACCCCAGGCACTACGGGTTCCTCCCCCTCCCGAACCCCCTCGCACCCCTCGCGCTCTTCCAAACGAAAGATCACTTTCGCGAGCCCGGCAGCCTCGAGCTCATCCAACACTCCCTCGAAGGCCTCACCGCGTACGCGCTCGCGCACCCCGAAACGCGCATCGCGCTGCCGTACCCCGGCATCGGGATGGGCGGCCTCGACCCCGCCACCGTGCAACCACTCCTCCAGACGCTCCCCCACAACGTGATCGTCTGGCGCCTCCGGTAGTCCCAGGCAACGCAAGATCCTCCCCCCTTTCCCGGCCGGCGAGCGTGGCCACCGCACCACGAACGCAAGAACGCGCCGCCTATACGTTAAGAAGGCCCGCGAGCGGGCACCGGCACGGCAACGCCCAACCCCGCCCAAAGCGGAATCACGGGGCGGAGGAGGCCCACTCGTGCCACAAGACACCACCACTACCCTCGAAGAACTCCACAGCGTCCTCAGCGAGATGCTGCAGGAAGGCGTCGACCCCAGCACGCCCATCCGCATGCGCTCGCACTCGCGCGAACCCAACATCATCACCGACCCACCTGCCGCACCCATCGACACCGCCTGGCATCACGCCGAAGAAGGCGTCATCTACCTCGACGAGCACGACATCTGAAAAGGGGGGAGGAAAATGCGTCGCGCCACACACGCCCAAACGCACCGCAACGAGAGCCGCAAGGACGGCTCCACCATCCACCAAGCCACCTACCGCCTCGACCCGCCCCTCGAGCTCACACCCCACCACCTCGAGGGGAAAGCCGAGCTCGTGATCGTCAGCACCAGCCTGGACCCACGGCATGAGATCGACGAGACGATCATCTCGCCCACCAACGAGGCTCGCGGCAATCGGATCGGCATCGAGATCCTACGCACTCCCGCCACCAGCCACCAGGCCGCGCTCGAGCGGCTGGGCTACAGCTTGGGCTGAGGCGCCTCTTTAGGAAGCGCCCGGGGGCGCAGGAGCAGGAGCATGCTCGAAATCACTCTCTTGTTCATCGGACTGGCTGTCGGCGTAAGCGCTCTCGTAGCGCTACACGACCCCCTCGCCCACCACGCCCCCAAGGCGCTCGCCGCCACTGCACCAGCCCGCGCACCCCTCGTGGACACGATCGCAGGGTGGGCCAACAGCGGAATCAGTGGTAGAATACGAACATGAGAAGAGATGCTGAGGTGGCGGGGGCCACCCGCCTAACCAGGACCGACCTGGAGATGGCCGCCAGATACGCCGAACGGCGCGCCCGCGACCTCCTAACTGAGGCAGCCACCGCCAACAGCCACTACGCCAAACAAAGCATCACGCGCGACGCCAGAGACCACGAACGCCGAGCCCGCAAGTACCGCCGCGCCGCCACCAGCACTCCCGACAACATGTCCAGGGAAGACGCCCGCGCCGCCCTCGCCGTCTTAGAGGACTACCTCCTCGCCACCACCACCCCGGCAGAAGCGCGCGACCTACACCGCGACCTCAACCGCCTCCACCGCAAACTCGCGCGCCACGACGCCGCCAAAGCCGCCTAGAAGACCCCACCCCCAAAAAGGAGACACCAGTGACCCTCGCCAGCACGCAGGCGAGCGGCGAAAGCATGCCGCCAAGCCTCACTGCCACCCTTAACCACCGCGAGTTCAAGGACGCCCTCGGCCGCGTCGCGCGCATCATCCCCAACCGCAGCGCCAGCCCCGGCTTCACCCTCGTCCAGATCGCCTTCACGCGCGGCGCCATCACCCTCACCGGCAGCTTCAACATCCAAACAGTGAGCGGCGTCGTTCAGGGCGTCCACCACCGGCATGGCGACTCTTGCAGCGCGCTGACGGTTACGGCTACAGCCGCCTCTCAACCACGAGCCAGGAGGGCGGCGCTACGGCGCCGCACTCCGTTCCTCCCCGCCGTGAACGACGGGGTTTCCACGGAGCAACAATCTGATGATCCTTACGTTCAATCGTGAACACCTCAAGCGCCTAGCGGCCGCCACCGAGGCGGCCACGCGCTTCGCGCCCACCTTCGAGCAGCTCTACGACCCCGCCATCCGCAAGGACGGCAAGACGCCCGCCGAAGGCGCGTTCCCCAAGCCAGACGAAATCGACCCCACCAAGATCCCGCCGGGACTATGGCTCGTCGGCGACCAAGGCATCTATTTCATGAGTAACGCCCACGCCGAACTCCCCAAAGGCCTGAAGAACGACGTCGCCTACGCCCACGAAGCCAACCCCACCCGCGTCCCCTTTGATGACTGGTGGGACGTCAAGAACCGCTCCTTCGGCGGCGACGACGGCGTCGAGTTCATCGAACTCGAAACCATCGAAGCGTGGCTCAACAACGGCCACCTCCCGAACGCCCGCCTCGAACTAACACCCACCCAGTTCCGGTTCCTCTAATGCCACGCGCCCTCCCCAACCACTGCCAACGCTGCGGCGAGAAGACCAACACCACCACCGGCAGCTACTTCGACGAAAGCATCATCTGCATGCGCTGCAACCAGATCGAACGCAAGCACCCCGACTTCACGCGCGCGCAAGAGGCCGAAACCGCGCAAGTGCGAGCCGGCAACTACAACTACCCCGGCATTGGCCTCCCCGAAGGCCTGCTCCAGCAGTGCCAGCAAGCCCGGCGCGACACCCAAGCTGAGCTCGATACCGCGCAGGCGCTCCTCGTCACCAACTAACCAGCGGCGCCAACAGCAGGAAGAAAGCCTAGCGGCAAGCAGCACGGGACACCACCGAAAGGAAGCCCCCATGCTGCAAATCACCCCCAACTCGCGCCCAGCCTTCCAACCCGACATGATCGAAGACCGCATCCGCGAGCTCCGCGAGATCGCCAAGCCCATCGTCCAGCACTACCAGAGCGACCTCGGGCACGACGAGAACGCCCTCCGCGAGCACCCGCACGTCAAGGAATGGCTCTGGGTGCCGTACCCCAACGGTACGCACATCGCCAGCCTCAACCCCCGCGGCAAGAACTGGGGGCGAGCCATCCTCGAACACTGCCAGAGCGCCTACCGCGAGACGCCCACCCCCTACCTCATCACCCCCCAAGGCGTCACCGCCACCACCTGGGAGCGCGTGAAGGCCGCGGTCGAGCGCCTCACCGACCCCACCTACGAGGTGCAGACGGCCGAAGGGGAGACGCTCATCACCACCACCGACTGGTACCGCGCGCTACGCACCCTCGAGTACCACAAGGGCGCCGCCACCCTCCGCGAAACTAGCGAACCCAAGCCCCTCCTCGAGCGCGACACCCCACAAGCAGAGCGCGCCTAACGACGCACCGGAAGGACACCATGGAGAAGACCCTCCGTCGGCACATCAACGAGCGCGAAACCGCCGAGGACCTCGAGAAGAACGATCCTAAGTCACGAATACTTTCACGATAGACTGGCCGTACCACACAGAGCGCGACCAGGAGAGCGAGAATGAAGGGCCAAGCAGTGGTTTACCAGGGCCAAGTGTTCGAGAACGAAAAGCACGCACGTTGGGCCGTATTTCTCGACGCCCTCGGCCTCGACTGGGATTACAAGCCCCAGGGCCACACCCTTTACGGCGGCCAGCGCCACGTGCCCACATTCTTCCTGGGAAGCTCCCAAGCCTACCTAGACGTTCACGAGGACAATGCCGCCGGCATCAGGCGCAGCCCCCTCGAATCACAAGTCAAGGCCGCGAAGCTCGCGACCGGTTCGGTACGCGGCGTCATCCTCGTATACGGCGGTCCCGACTCCTACCGGCCAATCCTCTTCCACGCGAAGGACCCAGCCGAACCGGAAATGCACGACTGGCTCCAGGCCGCACCGGAGAGCATAAAGGCCTTGGGCTGGCAGGGATTACCCGAAGAACTGGTCATCCCCGGCCGCACCCACCATCCCACACACTTCGCGTGGGTTCGTCATGGAGTTGGTCTCGACTTCTGGGCCGGCCAACTGGCAGTCGTCACATGCGCGCCTAGCGCGGAGACCGAACTGCGCGAAGACCCTTGCTATCGTCAGCAAATCGAAGTTGAACTGCCTGGACACCTCGAATACGTGGCGTACGGGGTAGACGACCCGTACGAGCCCCTATACGTGGTGGAAGATGCTAATAGCTTCTACCCACAGCCCGAGTACCTGGCGGCTCTAACGGCAGCCACCAACGCCAAGTTCAGGCCCAGGCCTCAACCTAGCAAGCTCAACTGAATAGCTTGCCGCCTCCCCGGCAAACACAATCCTCACAACTAGAAGGAGCACCCGTGCAAACCACTTTGCGCGCTCACATCGACGCGCACCCCGACATCCAAGCAGGCAAAGCCATCGCCATCGTCTGGCACGTCGACGACCTCCTCGACCTCGAGATGGGCCCCGAGCGGCCGTTCCCCATCAACGCTCGCGAAGCCAGCGAGATCCTCCAAGGCATCGAGCGCCGCCACGACGGCGGGTACGGCATCACGTGGGAAGGGATCGAGGACGCCATCCGCACCTACACCCAAGAGAACCCCCGCACCATCACGCGCGCCCACGTAGCGGTCGGCACCGCCTACGGCTCAGGCGAAAGCGGCGGCTGGAACTACCTCCAAGTCGACATCCCCAGCCACCAGCTCGAAGACCTCACCGACCAAGAAATAACCGCCGCCTTCGAGAAAACCGCAATGCTCGAGCTCGACGACCGCGGCGAGGCATGCGTCTTCGTCCGCACCGTCGCCTGGGAGAACATCGACCCCGAAAACGAGGACGAACATGCCTAAGACCCGAGTCACCATTAACCTCAACAACATCGAGTGGGACACCACCACTGATGACCACGAACCAACCCCAACCAACCTGCCGCAAGCCTTCGAGCACCAGGCGACCGTCACTACTACCGAGCTGCAGCAGCCCGCCGACCAACTCCTCGAAGGCCTCATCGACCAAGCAATTAATGAAGCCTCCGACCACCACCACTACCTCATCTGCGACTGCGTCAGCAGCGTCAGGTTCCACTAATGCCACGCCTTGAACTCCGCACTACTGACGGCTTGCGCATCACCGCCGAATGCGATCTCATCCCCGGTCACGCCGGCCTAAACGAAACACAGAACATCACCCGCCAGAACAACGGCGAGCATCAGCTCGAGTGGGATGACCTCAGCACCCGCATGTGCTGGGACGCCAGCGAACCCGAACGCCGCTACGGTGAAGCCGTCTACAAAGACGAGAGAGACACATTCCAACTCGCCGGCGACCTCGTCATAGCCGAGATCGTCATGGACGACGACGGTAACGAGACCATCGTCAACATCACGCCCTACACCGAGGGCCTCGAGCGGGCCATCTCATACCCCCTGGGATCAGCCGTCGACCGTTCCGCGGTCGCCCTCAAGTACGCCCAGTGGGCCATAGGCGCCGCTCAAGAGTCCGCCCTCGGCACCCTCACCCTCACCGCCCGCGACCGCATCCAAGCCCGCGCGCACGCTTACGCCAAACAAGCCGGCGTTCACGACCTCCTCCAGCGCATCCTCACCGCGGTGGATGCAACATGAGGCTCGTCGCGCGCACCACCAAGGACCCCATCACGGCCATCATCGACACCATCCCCCGCGACGACCACATCAACCCCCAAACACCCCTCCTCACCAACCCCCACGGCAAGAAAACCATCAACCACACCGGTCAACGACCCGCACCTAACTCGTTAGCGCGAGTGTAGGTGGGGCTTGAGAGCCCTACGTTGACCAGCTCCCTCCACACCGGAGGAGACGATCGGCAGGTCATGACACCCAGGGGTGCTTAGCCAGCTCCTGGCCCTGTCGCTCAACGTTAAACGCAAGGACGGGACAACCAAGCCGTGCGTTGAGCCGAACAAGCCTTCCGATCCGAGCGAGGCAAACGTCACTCAAGCCCCACTGGGGCGAGAAGGGATGCGTAAGCATCATGCAGAACCGAGTCCTGGTGCTCGATGCGAATAAGAAGCCGCTCGATCCTTGCCCACCCGCGAGGGCGCGGAAACTCCTCAAGGGGGGCCGCGCTAGCGTATTTCGGCAGTACCCGTTCAGCATCGTCCTTCACGACCGCACGCTTGAGGTGAGCACCGTGCACCCGCACCGCCTCAAGGCGGACCCCGGCAGCCGGACTAGCGGCATGGCTATCGTCGCTGAGCACACCCAGAAGGTCGTCTTCGCCGCGGAAATCGAGCATCGCGGGCTGCGAATCAAGGCCGCCATGGACACCAGGCGTGCCGTGCGCACTTCGCGTCGCGCCCGCAAGACTCGTTACCGGCCGGCTCGCTTCGATAACCGTGTCCGCCCCGCGGGGTGGCTGCCGCCGAGCCTCGAGAGCCGCGTCGCCAACATCGAGACGTGGGTTGCTCGCCTCACGCGCTATGCGCCCATTGCCGGCCTCTCTATGGAGGTGGTGAGGTTCGACACGCAGAAGCTCGAGAACCCAGAAATCACTGGTGTCGAGTACCAGCAAGGCACATTAGCCGGGTACGAAGTCAGGGAGTACCTCCTCGAGAAGTGGAAGCGGGTGTGTGCCTACTGCGGCGCTAAGGACATCCTGCTTGAAGTCGATCACATACATCCCCGCAGCAGAGGCGGAACAGACCGCGTCAGTAACCTCACCCTCGCTTGCCGGTCCTGCAACCAGGCGAAGGGTAATCAGGACATTCGGAAGTTCGTCAAGGAGCCAGCTCGCCTTGTCGCCATCCTCAAGCAGGCTCAAGCGCCGTTGCGTGACGCTGCTGCTGTCAACTCCACCCGCTGGCGTCTCTTCGAGCGCCTCAAGGCCACCGGCCTGCCCCTGGAGGTCGGTAGCGGCGGCAGAACCAAGTTCAACCGCCGCACTCAGGGGTACCCGAAGGCGCACTGGATCGATGCCGCCTGCGTAGCGCCAAGCGGGCAGGCCGTCACCCTAGACCCTCGCCACCAGCCCCTCTATATCAGGGCCACCGGGCATGGCCGTAGGCAGATGGCCGGACTCGACAAGTACGGCTTCCCCAAGCGCCACAAGAGCCGCCTCAAGAGCCACTTCGGGTTCGCCAGCGGCGACATCGTTACCGCCAGCGTCCCCACCGGCAAGAAGGCCGGTCGGCACAACGGACAAGTCGCCATCAGGAAGAGCGGCTACTTCGACATCCGTGCCCAACGAGCCCTCGTACAGGGCGTCCACCACCGTCACTGCCGCATCACGCACAGGAAGGACGGTTACGCCTATGCCCGCTAACCCAACGCCAACGCACCCCATTCCTCCCACGCCCAACTCACTCTAGTGTTACCCTTAGAATCTAAGGGTAAAAGCGGCCGGCTGGCAACCGACCTGCACGGAACGAGGCCACATGCGCTCAATCATGGCAACAACCACAGTCACGCTCGCGCCTAACGGCAACCCAAAAACCATCCTCTGGCCAACCCCAGGCGACACAGGACGCGCGCGCACCAGCCCACGCAGGCGCCAAGTCATCACCGTCATTGACTCGTGGCAGTACGACGGCCACTGGTGGGAAAGACAACCCATCCACCGCGACTACTACCTCCTCGAACTCGACGGCGGCACCCAAGCCGAGATCTTCCGCGAGCAAGACACCTGGTGGGTCGCGCGCATCAGCGACTAACCGAACCAACACTCTACGAACCGAAAACCCTTCAGCCCACACGCAATAACCCCGCGTGACGGGGAAGTGGGCCCGTGGAAGGAAGCCCCCATGGACTACACCCATGTTCGACAGGCCGTACAGCACGGCGAACTCGATACCCACCTCTCCCAACTCGCAGCTGACGTGCGCGCGCGACAAGAGGCCGTCGCCCTCAAGGCCGGCCGCGCCCTCCGGCCCGGCGCCGTCGTGACCGTGAGGGGCCTCAAGCCCGCCTACATCAACGGCCAGGCCGCCACCATCGTCCAGGTGAACCGCACGCGCGCGGTCGTGACATTCAATGACCCCGCCAATGCCGGGCGGTTCGCGGACAAGGAAGTCACCGTCCCGCTCGCGAACATCACCCTCGTCGAGGCAGGCTCCGGCACTACCCCCGCTGGGCCGCCCGCCTCCAGCCAGCGCATGCGCGAAGGCGCCCCCGTTCAAGTACCCACCTTCGGACCCGACATCGACGCTCAACTTAAGTGGTACCAGCAGTACCGCCAAGACAAGCAGATCATCAGCTTCCCCGTAGCCGACAACTACGCCAACTACGAAGTCCGCGGCAACGTCCTTCATCACGTTCCCATAGGTGACGCCTACCGCGCCAACCCCGCCCTCCTCCGCGGCATTACCAAGGCCGAGGTCGAACGGATGTTGGAGCGTGACCGACGCATGGCCGAACTTTTCAGGAATCGACCGCAGAGCTAAGACAAGAACAGGAGGCTCGCGTTACCCCGGCAAGCGCGAGCGCCTCACCCCGTCCAGTAAGACACAAGCAGGATCCCCGCACACAAAATACCGGCGAGAGAATGAAAAACAGAGGCGGGCAGCGAGCCCCTCGGCGCCATCCTCTACATACCGCCACCCGGCAAAGAGCATTGACCCCAAGCGCCCCGACACCGTCCTAGGCCTCAGTCGCCTCGCCATCGCCACGGCTGCCCCCAAAAACGCCGCAAGCTACCTAATCAGCAAAGCAGCCCGTCGCCTACCCCAGAAGTACGAGAACATCGCGACCTGGGCGGACACCGCCAGAGCCCACGTCGGAGCCGTGTATCAAGCCGCCAACTACAGGTATCTGGGCATGACCTAGCCCCTGTTCCGGGACGCCAACAGTATCATGGTCAGCCGCAAACGCGGCCCCAAGACCTACACCATCACCGAGATGCTCGAGATGGGCTACAAGCTCGTCGGCCGCTTCGCGCGCCACCGGTACCTGCTCCACCGGCGCGACATGCACGCGCGCCCCGACCGCCCCTACCCCAAGGCTCCCCCACGCTCTTCGCGCCAGAAGCCGATTCCCGATTCCATGCCAGTCCACGGACCCTCCCAACGACCCAGCCTTCCATAACTCACTCCCATGTAACAGTTACTGCAACGCAAACCGGAAGGCGCCACCCATGACAACCAAGATTCCTAGTACCGTCACCTTCACCTGCCGAAGCATCTTCATGGGCCACAAGAGGAACGACCTTCAAGGTTGTGGCAAGAAGGTCCTCGTAGATGCCACCACTGGGGATGAACAAGTCGTCATCTGCCCGCACTGCAGGATCCCCTACGAGGTATGGATCAGACAGGTGCGCCACGCGCGCAGCCGCAAGGGGGGAGACAAGAACTTCCCAGTACGCGAATACAACATGCGCGTTTACCGACCTGACGGGCGTGAGGAGTTAATCCAGTTCACGAACGGTGCAGAACCAGTCTTCTTAGACGCGAAGAGCGGTGACCCGCTCGTGTTCGTCTTCGGGCCGTTTGGCATGGAACCAGACATGATGGATCTGGTTGTCAACGGTGATCGGTGGTTCGGTCCGAAGCACACAGGAAGGTATGCGCGCCAAACCAGCAACCAGGGGGAGCACTCTAAGACACGTACGCTAGTGAGGCGCACTGACATGTGGACGCTTATTGCAGTCGCCAATCAAGCCACCGGGCAACAAGGCGACCTACATGCCAACTGATCTAGATCGCAGGCTCTATCGCCACCTCCCCTAGGAAGAAAGCGCGAGGCGCATGAAGCTAGATGAGCAGAGCTTAGGGAGTACGCCACTCCCTGCGCCCGGACCCGCCCCCAGCTCAAGTTAGCCAATTCCATAGCGGAACCCGCGCTACGGAAACCCAGGCCGCCGCTCTGCTTGAGCGGCGGCTTCTTCGTGCCCCTTACACCCAAGAAGCAAAGGAGAGACATGCACACTGCCACTCCCTACACCGCCGGTACCCCCGTCATTAGCCGCGACGGCAAGACCCGCGGCAACCTCACCTACCCATGCACCAAAGGCATGACTTGGCAAGGCAATACTTGGAGGAGGATCCCATGAGCCGCCATCCTCCCGCCGTCGACCTTCTCTTCGTGCTCGCGCGCATGGTGCTCGCCAACACGCCGCGCCCCACGGCCGCCGCCACGAAGTCGCTCGCTATTCACACTGGCCTCCGCGAAGCGGACGTGACGGCCGCCATGTGGGCAGCCCAAGCCATAGTCGCCAACCAGCAAGCCGGCACGAGCACCCTCGAGCGCGACCTGCAGGATCCCAACATGTTCCGCATCCGGCCCGAATCGTCCGCCTACATCCAGGTGGAGGACCCGCAGCGGCCCGGGTACGGGTACGGCGTCAGCATCCACGCTGACCACGACGGGCCCGGCATCGAAACCTGGCCCTACGGCCCCAACGAGATACCCCAAGACCCCGACCGCGAACCCGAGCCCCTCGACCGCATCGACTGGGCGTTCGACGTACTAGACGACCTTCTTAAGGAGCAAGCCAATGCCTGATCGGAAGTCCGCCCCCGCCAAGCCAATCGACACCCTGACCAGCTTCGCGCGCCTCCTTGCCGCCATCGAAGGCGAACTCAACACCTACCAACTCGAGAAACTCACTCAAGACACCGGCCTCGAGCTCGAGCAGATGCACGAGCTCTTTGAGTGCGCCAAGATCATCACGGCCGTCGCGAACGAAGCGCCCGGCCCGCAAGCCGGTACGAGCACCCTCGAACGCAAACTCGAGGAGGTCGACATCTACGACCTCACGGGCGAGCGCGCCGTCTGGATCGGCATCGAGGACCCCAAGCGGCCCGGCCGCGGCTTCGACATCCGCATCAACGACGCCGGCGACGGCCCCGTCATCGACGTCTGGATGATGAACGACATGGACATCCCCGGCGTCGACGGCCCCGAGGGCGCACCCCTAGCACCCATAGCCAGCTACGGCTTCGCCTACACCGACCACCTAAACCCCGACCTCGACGAGGAACTCGGGCATGCCTGAGTTCCAGTACCGCGTGAGCGTCGACGAAGCGATGAGTTGGGAGCTCCACAGGGAGAGCCTCCGTTGGGCGCTCATCGACCGCGCCGAGACCGCGGCCCGCGACAAGTACGGACCCGCCTTCGACGACCTCGAAGTCGACACGCGCGTCACCACTGAAGACAGCCACTTCATCGTCACCTTCACGTGGCGCGACGGCGACCTGCCCGCCACCAGGCGCGTGCGCGTCAGCTTCGACATCATCACGCGCCGCGCCGGCACCGCCATCCTCGACATCCCCACCGGCGCCAACCCCGAAGAACTCCTCAACGAACACCTCAACAAGCATGGCAACGGCCTCGTCGAAGAGGGTCTCCCCGAAGGCCTGGTGGTGCTTCAGTGGAACGTGCAAGAGCCCGGCGACCACACCATCGAAACCGACTGGACCGAAGACCTAGGCCCCGAGGAGAACGCTTGATGCCCCCGTACCTAGTGCGGCGTTACATCAACGAATCACAACTCGTCGAAGCCGAGAACGAAGAGGAAGCCGTCGAGATCGCCGCAGCCCGCCCCGACGCCTGGGAAGGCAGCGGGGAAGAGTACGACGTCGAACCCTCCAACGAACAGGAAGCCGCGTGAGACACAAAGTCACCTTCCACCCCCAAGCCTGGCTCAACGACAATGCCATCGACGTAGACCCCCAAGGCGATACCGTCTTCCACGTCAGCGCCGACCACCTCGAGCAGTACGACAGCGACCAACTCAAGTACGAACTCGAGCCGTACAGGGGCCTCCCGCAACTCCCCGAGTGGATCCGCAACTGGAGCGGACCCTTCTGGTTCGAGGTCGAAGAACCACAACTCATCACACTCGAGCAAGAAGACGTCGGCGCCTACCGGTACGCGAAATGGAACATCCAGAACCCCCACCTCATGTACGACGCTGATCCGGACAAGAGCTGGTACGCCACCAACGACGACGGCGAAGCCCTCGGACCGTTCGACACGCTCGACGAAGTCCGCCAATACCTCACGCGCTACGCGAGCATCAACCAGTGGCGCACCCAAGTCAGCTCAAGCCTCCGCGAGCAGGGAAGAGCAGACCTAGCGGACGAGATCGCCGGCATCAGCGACCCGGAAGCCATGGTCTCCCGCGACATGGACGACGACCCACGCGACGCCGCCAAGTGCATCATCCGGCAAGCCGCCCCCGCAAGTACGCAGTGACCATCGCTGACACCTACACGCACTACTGCACCATCACGGTCGAAGCAGCCACTGATGCCGAAGCTCGAGCTAGAACTGAGCGGCAGTACGAGGAGCACTACGATGCCGGTAGCGTCTTTGAAGCGCTCGCAATGAGCGGCGCCGCAGGCGAACACCGCGCCATCGAAGCGAACGAACTCACCCCACAGAAAGTCAACTGAGCCCCACCTACAGAACGCGAGCCCGGCTCGGCCTGCCTAGCAGGCGCCGGGCTACCCCAGCGGGAGTGGGCTCACGTGAGCGAATTGCGTGCAGAAGCTCACCAGGACCTGGGTATATTGTGGCAACCAAGATTTGGGGGGTTTATGCGACGACTCGCGCTCTTGATCCTCAGCCTGACCGCCGTGCTGCTCTTCGCAGCGTGCGACACCGGCGGTACTACACCGCCACCTGGTCCGGGGGACCCCAGTAACCCCGGAGACCCCAATAATCCAGGAGGCCCCGGTGATCCCGGCAACCCAGGAGGACCGGGTGATCCCGGAGGCCCAGGCGACGGCATACCAGGACCACTCCACTCCATCCGACTCAGTCCCCGAAGCGGCACCGTCCCACAAGGCGCCACCCTCACCATCACCGCCCACGCCTACGACGAAGACGGCGACGAACTCCCAGACATCAACATCACCATCACAAGCGACAACCCTGCCATCCTCCAACTCAACACCACCGGAACAGCAACCGCCAAAGCCATCGGCAACGCAACCATCACAGCCCAAGCAGAAGCAACAACCGCAACAACCACAATCAACGTCACACCCGCGAGCACCGCGCCCAAAGGAATAACCTGGGAGATGCTGCCACCGTATCAGGCAGTCACGGCAAATTCGATTGCGGTTAGAGGCGATGACCTCTACGTGATTCCCAGTAGTTTCAGCTATGGAGCCGCTCAGAATCCCGACCTGCTGTACTCGGAAGATGGTGGAACGACATGGCGTCCTGTGTATTCCGAGGGCGGTTGCGCTCCATATCGAAGCAGCCTCATTGCAGACCCGAGTCATAAGGGTAGGCTCTTACGCAGTTGCTCGACAAGCATTTCTGTGTCCGTTGATTTCGGATGGACGTGGCAGCGAAAGTACAGCGGCTCCGGGATAGGCTCGTTCGACTTCCACCCTAGCGACCCGTCCTTCGTGACATCGGGTAGTCGACTTTATTCGACCGATGCCGGTGAGTCGTGGGCGACAACCGGCGCATTGGGTGAACTCACCGTGTCCAACCAAGACACCAGATATTGGGTGGACAAAGTGTCTACAACCGACGTTCGAATCAGTGAAGACTGGGGCGTGACCTGGACATCAGTTACCCTTCCCGGCCGACCGGACCGTGGCGATCCTAGATGCACTAATGAATGGGTTTGGGCAGGCTTAGGGGTCTCGAGGGAGGGGACATTGGGGCTAGTTGGCAGGCAAGACTGTATCTATTCGCCTACACGGCTCCGCTATCTCCATGCTTTCTTCGCCTCAAATAGTCGGGGGCAGTCTTGGGAGGCTAGGTACCAAGTTGAAAGCGCTGACTCCCAATTAATGCCGGCGAATACAGCTAACATCTACTTCGGTGGAAGCGAAGAGACAATCTACTTGATGGGCAATTCTCCTACAGTTGAGCAAGGGATTAGAGTCAGCCGCGATGGTGGGAGGTCGTGGACTCAAACCGCAATTCCCGCCCGCCTATCCGGGTCAAGGTTCATGGTTTGGGATGGCAATGACGGTACGGCCATTGCGACCTCAGATAGTTCATCAGGTATCTATTATCGCACTGCCGACTTTGGTGCAACTTGGACCGAAGTCCGTGGACTGCCGACTTTTACATACTTGAAGCTACTGCAGATCGGACAGGAAACCTACGCCCTGGGAAGTGACGGAACCACAATACTCAAGTCCGATGATTTCTTCGCAACGTCAACTACAATGCGCGAGATGGGGATGACCGCGACTCAGGGACCAAAAGTGATTACCCACGCAGTCACGCAAGGGGAAGTCCGTGCCTCAACTGGATTAATCAGTGGTGATCTGGGGACTAGTTGGGCTGGACGTGGGGCTTCGAGTCCAATGGCTCAATCACCCTCTGAGCCAAACCGCTGGTACTACGGGAGCGCCGCGGGGCGGGTTTGGGTTAGCAATGACGACGGCTCAACGCGCACGATTGCTGGCGCTACTCCTTACTTCGACCCAGTCAGAATCTTAGCCCCAAGCCACACTAACGCTAATCTCGTTTACGCCCTGACAAATTCGGGTGTCTACCGCAGCGAAGACGCTGGCGCGACATGGAAGTGGGCCAGCTACGGGCTCCAACACGCTGAGTACCTCAGCGACCTGGTCGTCGATCCAACCGACCACAACACGCTCTATGTAAGCTCTCAAGACGTTCAGAAAAGCGTCGACGGAGGACAGAGCTGGTCATACGCGGACCCGAAGGCTGAGTTCGGACGAGCGAACATTAACTCGTTGGCGATCACCTCTGATGGCGGCACGATCTTCGCCGCCACGAACGGCAGCGCCGTCTACCGTTCTCTGGACGCCGGCCAAAGCTGGGAGTGGGTAACCAGCGGCCTCAAGACACACGCCATCCGTGACGTGGTCGTAGACCCATCCGACGACGACGTCGTCTACTTAGCAACCATCGGCGGCGTCTACAAAAGTACAGACAAGGGTTCAAGCTGGGCCATTGCCAGTCAAGACCTTTTCACTCCCTACATCGACAGCATCGCAGTCTCACCTGACGGGCAGAACATCTACGCCTCCACCAGCCACCACTGGATCTACAGAGGCCAACCCAGCAGCAGCACCGGAACGATCTTCCCAGCATCCTTCCTGAACCAAATCACCTCTCAACAAGATGCATTCGTGCACTAACGCACCCCCGACTATGGGCGGGAAAAAACCACAACTTCCCGCCCAACAACCACAGCGTCAAGCACCACGACCCCGCTAGGTCACAACAACTCGAGCCTCAAGAGCAACTACGCCAACTCTGTTCGGCATGGGAAAAGAAGCCGCTCGCGCGGCAGCCCACCGCGCGAAAGGAAGACCCATGCCCACATACGAAGTCATGCGCACAGTTCTCAAGCGCCGCATCATCGAAGCCCCCAACGCTGAAGAAGCAAAACGCATCATGAGCGCCTACGGCCGCAACGACGTACGCGCCACCACCACAGACGTAATCGCCGAAGAGCTCCCAGACAACACGGCACTGCCCAAGAGCAAAGAGCAATGCGTACTCATCACCGGCAGCCCAGGCGGCGGCTTCAGCCTATTCGGCCCATTCCAACAACAAGACGACGCCCGCGTACGCCGAAACCAACCCGATCTTCCGCGGCTCAACTTGGTGGGTAGCCCGACTCCACACACCCAAGCCGATAAGAAACAGGTGAGCCCCTACATTGTCGGCCGAGGCGCATACGATTGAGCCCACATCCCATAGGGACGCACCGGAAACTCAACAGGCGGTAACCGGAAGCAGCCGCCGCTATCCTGCGCTGCGGCCGAACGAAACCAGTTGATTCTCCCAATCCAGGCCCGTGACGCGCCACCCGAACGCCACCCACGACCGTCCCTGCGACGTATCCGAAGAATTAGCCCAGAACGACTTGTGGCGCCGCGACGACGCAGGCAACTCCCCACCCAAGATCACCTCGACCTCCTCAAACGAAAACTCCGCCGAGTCGCCCGAGATGCCAAGAAGAAACTCCGAAAAAGGAGCGTAGCGACCGGAGGGACGCGGCGGAGCAACACGAGCCGGCTTTGCCGCCGCAGCCTTCACAGCGTCCCCCACATGCCACTTCCCAAGCGTGGAGTAAAAATCCGCCAACCGATCAACCGGAACTAACACAGACACCGAAACCATCAACCGAACACTCCTAACAATAACACGCGCGAGAACAACGCTCCAACATTTCCTACGCCCAGTATGCCATTACCCCAATGCCCAGGAAAGCAAGCCCACCAGCCACGCAAAAAAAACAACACGAGGCCACAACACGCCAAAGGATCCCTAAGCAACGCTACACGCCGAACCAAAAAGCCGCCCCAAACGGCCAAGTCGACAAATCGAACACCAGCCAAGACCAGCGAAAACATGAAAAAGAGATAGACTAGAAACAACCCAAAACCACGGAAAGGACCAAATGCGCGCCACCCTCCACCACACGCACGAAGCGCCCGCCACCCTCACCATCGACGGCAGCTGCGACCAAAAAACCCACCAGGCCGGCGCCGCCGCCATCCTCAAACTCCCCGACGGCACCCGCGCAAGCACCATGGAAGCCCTCACCACCAACAAAAGCAGCGAAGCCGAAGTCCACGCCCTCAAGATCGGACTCGAGCTCGCCGCCGAACACCACATCACGCACCTAATCGTCTATGGCGACAACCAAAGCTTGACCGACGCGGTGAACGGCCACGCGCGCTTCCCCCACGGCACCAGAAACCGAATGCGCGAACTCCTCAAAGGCTTCCAAGAAGTCCACGCCGTACACCTCGACCGCAACGACAACAACGCGGACTTACCCGCCCGCCTAGCGCGACCCGACGACTACGCCGGACGTTCCCGCCGCCAAGGCCGCAACCCCACCAGGCGCGGACGCAGCTACCATCGCAATAAACGAAAGCGCCGCAGCGACCCCGACAGGCGCTACGCTTAACCCCGTGCACCGCCCAACCCTAGACCAATACTTCCTCGGCATCGCCCTCGCCGTCCGCGAGCGCGCCTGTTGCGCCGGTAATCGCGTTGGCGCCATCCTCGTGCGCGACCGCCACATTATCGCCACCGGCTACAACGGCACTCCGGCCGGCACGCCGAACTGCGACGAAGGCGGCTGCCACAGGTGCAACCACCCAGAGAAGTACCCTTCCGGCTCCGACTACGACCTCTGCGTATGCCTACACGCCGAGCAGAACGCCATTCTCATGGCCTCCAAGTTCGGAATCAGCGTCACCGGCGCAACCTGCTACTCAACAATGCGCCCCTGCTTCGGCTGCAGCAAAGAACTCATCCAAGTCGGCGTCCACGCAGTCCACTACATTCACCCCTGGGCGCACCCCGACCCCACCTACCAAAAACAGTACCTAGGACTCCAAGGCGGCTTCCCAGGCGGCGTGCACCAACACGACCTTCACGACCCGCGAGCCGACTGGGCCGTCAGGAGTCGCAGGGCCCCTTAAGGCAAGTTGGCGCCTTCCGGTTGCCCACAGCGCCCTTCAGACGGCCAGCGCCTCAATCAGTGAAGCGCCAGTACTCGACGGTTCCCTGTCCCTGAGCCAAGCGATGTGAAGGGCGAAGGCCAAAAGCGTCCCATCTGGACCCGCGATAGGCCTCCTTTGAAGATCGAATCCCCGCAGGTCGACTGAGTCGCCCATTATCGCGACTCCCAGGCCACTTTCAGCCAGCGCCGCGAGCGTCTGACCCACACTGCATTGATAAACCACGTCCGGCTCAGCTCGAGCTAAGTAGCAGGCGGTCCGGAAGAGCTGTGTTGACAAGAAATCGTCGCTGTTGAGCACGACGGGATGTCGGTGCAGCTCCTGAATGGGCAGCGGCGTATCAGGTGCGGTGCTGGTGTTCAGGGGGTGTCCGGGTGGCAGGAGAGCTTGGACCGTTACTTCCGTGACGAAGCGGTGGTTGAATTGTACAGCCACTGGGCCGGCGACGATGCCGAAGTCGCACTCGCGTTGCTCGATCTTGGCGGGCATCTGGTTTGCCCCAGCCTCGATCATGATCAGTCGGGCGTTAGGGTGCTGCGTTAGCCAGGTGGATAGGCGCTTTGCTAGGAAGCTGCCGGCGGCTGTTGCTGCGGCGCCAAGACGGATTGTTTCGCTCCAGCGGCCAGTAACGGTTGCTTCGGCTTCTTGTACGGCAGCGACGATGCGGCGTGCGCTGGTCAAGAACTTTTCGCCAGCGGGTGTCGCCTTGATTCCCCAGGGCCCGCGCTCAATTAGTTGCACCCCAAGGGTGGCTTCTAGTTGCTTCACGCTTCTTGACAGCGCCGGTTGCGCTAAGGACAGGGTATCTGCGGCGGCGTTGAAGCCTCCGTGATCCATGACCGCGATGAAGGAACGGACCCCACTCAGTTTCATGATGCGAATATGTTATCACCTCATGGGAATCCCATATTAGACACGCATGGGTGCTTGGGCTTATCGTCTTGGCAACAAGAAAGAAGAATAGGAGGGCCCACACGTGAGAGCTCTAGACACCGTCATAACCGGAGGGCAGGTCGTAACCGCATCAGACCGTTACGAGGCCTCAATCGGCATCGCAGGAGGCAAGATCGTAGGTATCTACGCCCCAGGCACCGAGCCGGACGCCCAAGAAAAGATTGACGCGCGCGGTCTTGCCGTCCTCCCGGGAGTGGTCGACACGCACTCCCATCACCGTGAGCCTGGGTTCACGCACAAGGAAGACATCGAAACGGCCACCAGAGCGTGCGCCGCGGGCGGCGTCACCACGACAGTCGCCATGCCCAACGTCTACCCCCCTCCCACCACCAGGGACGTTCTGAACGATATGTTCGACCTTTACCGCCAGAAGGCAGTGGTCGACTGGAACATCAACCCAGCCGGCACGCACCTTGACCAGATCCCGCTCATGGCGGCCGCCGGCGTTACCTCCATGAAGATCTTCATGGTTGTGGACACGGGCCGCGACTACCCGCACATGCCGGGCATTGGCGTTCACGAGCACGGCAAACTGATGGCCATCATGGAGGCCTGCGCCGCGGCCAACATCCCCCTGATGATCCACCCGCACGACCAGTCGATGATGACCCACATCGAGGAGGCGTTCTGGGAGCGCGGCGAACGCGACGCTTTGGCTTACGCGAAGGCGTACGCCTCGCATGACGGACTCATTTGGGAAAGCGCCATCGGCCTGCTGCTCCGCATGCAAGAAGCGACCGGAGTTCACCTGCACATCCTGCATGTTCAAACCGAAGGCAGCGTCAACATGCTGCGGGAGGCGAAAGGCAAAGGGCAACGGGTCAGTGCGGAAATAAACCCATGGGCGCTCTTCCTCGGTAACGACTGGTCGAACATCGAGCGCCTCGGCTCGTACGCGCTCTCGTACTACGTGCCCGAGAAGAACACCCCCTTCCTCTGGGAAGGCCTCAACGACGGAACCATCGACATCGTCGCCACCGACCACGCACCACACACTCGCGAAGAGAAAGAAATCGGGTGGACGGACGGCTGGAAAGCCCACACAGGCACCCCATCAGCTCAGCACTACCTGAGCCTGCTCCTCACTGCGGCTAGCGAAGGCAAGATCTCCCTCGAGAGGGTCGTTGATGCCGTCTCGACCCGGCCTGCTGAACTGTTCGACCTCAACGACAAGGGCCGAATCGAAGTAGGCGCGGATGCTGACCTAGTCCTAGTTGATCTGGACGCCAAAGCGGTAATCACCGACGAAGAGGTTCTCAGCAAGAACGGATGGACCCCCTACGCCGGCGTTGAAGTACAAGGGCTGCCCCGCCGAACTATCGTCAGAGGCAAAACCGTGTTCCTCAACGGAGAAGTTCTCGGCGCACCCGGTTACGGCGAACTAGCCGTCGCCTACACGCCCTCTTACCTACAGGAACACGAAAAGCAAACGGTGTGAGTATGGCCCCGCCTGCCGGCTTGAAGGACGACATGACTGACATGGGTGGAGCGAGCCCACCCAACAGTGGGGCAAAACAGGCCACTCGCCGACCGAGGTTCGGTGAGTGGCTCAGCGGATCCACGCGCACAGCAAACGCCTTCAGGCTAATCATCTCCTTCGTATTCGCAGCTGTCGCGTGGGAAATAACGGCTCGCTACTTCATTACCAACCGACTGATCCTCGTCCCCTTCACGGAAGTCATCCAAGCCCTCGTCACGGACGTGACCAACGGACAACTCTGGGTTCACACGCGCATCACCCTGCTAGAAATTGCGATCGCGTTCCCCATCTCAGTAATCATCGGCGTCGCGTTCGGAATGCTAATCGCCTCAAACCGCGTTATCCAACAAGTCCTGGACCCGCTACTCACGGCAGCGTACTCAGTCCCCATCGTCGCGCTCGCGCCCCTCTTTGTGGCCTGGCTCGGGTTCGGCATCGAATCGAAAGTAGCGATCATCCTTCTGGTGGCTGTCTTCCCGATCGTGATCAACACCGAGGTTGGCCTTAGATCCACCGACGCTGGCCTGATTGAAACCGCCCGCTCGTTCAACGCCACCAGGTGGCAGGTGTTTCGAACGGTCTCGCTACCGTTCGCGATCCCATTCATCATCGGTGGAATGAGGGTGGCGTTCACCCGCACCCTAGTTGGGGTAGTCGTCGCTGAGTTCTTCGGCGCGTTCGCGGGCTTCGGGTACGTCATCCTGGCAGCCAGCCAAACCTACGCAACCGCCCGCCTGCTCGGCTACGTGGTCCTCCTAGCGCTCTTGGGCATGGTTAGCAGCATCGCCCTGCGCGCCTGGGAAGAGCACCTCGCGCCCTGGCGAAAGGCGCGCGAGTCATGACCGGCGTAACCCCCACACTGCAGACTCAAGCGCTCGGCCGATCGTTCCGGGCCCCAGATGGTGGCACCGTCACGGCGTTACAAGACGTCAACCTCGAAGTCATGGCCGGAGAGTTCGTCAGCATCGTCGGGGCCAGCGGAAGCGGCAAATCAACGCTCCTGCGAATCATAGACGGACTCATCACACCCACCACGGGATCAATACGGATCAACGGCGCGCCAGTCACCGGACCGGGACGCGACCGGGCCTTCGTCTTCCAGCAAGACAACCTGCTCCCCTGGAGAACCGTTCTAAACAACGTCGGTTACGGACTCGACCTAGCCGGCGTCCACAAGACCGAAGTCAAGACACGCTCCCAGGCCCTAATTGACCTCACCGGCTTACGCGGTTTCGAGTCGTACTACCCGCACCAAGTCTCGGGCGGCATGAGGCAGCGCGCGAACGTCGCGCGAGCCCTAGCAATGGATCCTGAAGTGCTCCTGCTTGATGAGCCCTTCGCGGCATTAGACGCGCAAACTCGCGAGATCATGCAGGCCGAACTCCTAAGAATCTGGAGCGACCAAAAAAAGACCGTCTTGTTCGTTACGCACCAGATTGATGAAGCCGTCTACCTGTCCGACAGGGTTGTGGTGCTCAGCGCGAGGCCCGGAACGATTCGGGAAATCGTAGATGTCGAGCTGCCGCGCCCACGTGAACTCAGCATCAAGCGCACCCACCGCTTCCTTGAATATGTCGACCACATTTGGCGACTGATTGAGGAAGAAGTGCGTCAGGGAATGGGCGTGACTAATCCAGGGCGCTGAATGGCGCCCGTCACGCTCACGCTTGAAAAGGAAAGGGTCAACATGAAAGTAGTCACTAGAGCAGTCATAGCCCTACTCGCGATGGCCATTATCGGTTCGCCGGTGATGGCGCAAGGAGAGCAACTAGAAGAAGTCACGCTAGCTACGCTCGCCCCAAGCGCCCTACTTTGGCTTCACGCCATTGCCGCGGATCAAGACTTCTACGCCGCTAACGGCGTCAAAATCAAAGCGGTTCAGGCACAAAGCAGCTCCGCGCTAGCCCAAGCGGTCTCCACTGGTAGCGCTGACGCCGGAGTAGCCCTCGGCGACAACGTCATGCGGGCAATAGATGAAGGCGCACCCATCATCATGACGGGCGCCATCCTGTCTAAACCAATCCTGCGTCTGATCGGCACGACCGAAACCGTTGAAGAACTAGCTGGCAAACGCATCACAGGCGGCGCGGTCACCGGTGGAACCACGGAACTGCTGCTCTACCAGCTCCTGCAGCACGGCGTGAGCCCCGACCAAGTGCAGGTTGTGGGGATTCCCAACTCGCGTGATCGCCTTGTCGGATTCCAGAACGGCCAACTAGAAGGCGGCCTCCTCATCGCCCCGTTCGACATCCTGGCGCTGCGGGAAGGCTACAACTTGCTCGATGTTTACACCGATTACTGGGTGGAGACGCCCCTCATCGTGAACACCAAGTGGGCTGAAGCGAACCCATCCGCCGCCCGCGGCGTTACCCGCGCATTCGCAGACGCAGCAGCTTGGATTTACGAGCCCGAGAACCGGGAAGAATCAGTCCGCATACTCGCCGAGTACACAGGCATTGACGCCGACATCGTTGAAGACGCCTACGACTTCATCATCGTCGAACAGCAAGCCGTCAGCCCCGACCTGACGGTCCCAGCTGACGGACTCCGCAATATCCTAGTCATCTCACAAGCCGTCCACGGCGGAGACATGCCCGAGTTCAACCTAAGCGACTACTACGACGGCAGCTACCTCGAGTAACCCCAACTTGAACCACGACCACCACGACTCAAACAACTCCCAGTAACCAACGCGCGTACGGCCCAAAAAACAGGGTTGTACGCGCGCACCAACCAAGTCAGTACCGGACGAGCTTGCGTGAATCCACCCCCACGCCTTCAATAACCAGCACGGCCCCAATCACCGCGAGCTCGAAACTGCCCGCCCCACCGAAAAACTCAAGCCCATCAGCCAACGCCCCATCACCAACCAGCGGCACGCTCCGAAGGGCCGCGAACCCCACCGCGCCCTCCTCCGAACGCGGATCCATCTCGGTACGAAACGAGGCCGTGCCATGCACCGGAATGACGCGCAACTCGTACTCCTTCGCTAGCCACTCCGCCACACTGCGCTGAGTCGAATACGGCGGGGCCTCATCCGATCGCTCAAAAACCCGCTCGTGCACCAACACGTCCAGCTCGCGGCCCGCTTCAAGCGCCGAAACCTCAACTTTAGGCATTCGTTACCCCAGCCTCCGGCTCAGACGGGTCATTCTTGGCTGCGCGCCCGCCGGGCACGCCCTGTGCCTCCTCCAAGAGACGACCGACCTCCTCAAGCAACTCCTGCACGCGCGAGCGCGACTCCGTCGGCAAAGACAACAGGCGCTTCGGGGTCAGGCTCCTACGCACCCTCAATGCCACCTGCACCTCCGGCGCCTGCAAAACCTCCGGCTTCTTCTGCACCCCCCGCACGGCCCGCTCCAACTCCTCAAGCGACATCTGCCCTCGCTCCAGGCTCTCCATCAGGTTCGCGCGCATCTTCGCCATCTCTTGCTCGGTTTCGGGCTCGCCCTTCGTAGTCTTGAGGCGACCCAGGAGCTCCGCCTGCGTGCTGGTGATGCGCGCCTCCCTAACCGCCTCCAGCACGTCTTCCGGCAGCCGGAACAGGTGTTGGCGCTTCTTCACGAACGTGCGCCAAGTGATGCTCGAGAACGTCGAGAACACCTCCTCGACCACCCGCAGCTGTTCCTCGTGCCCATCACCCTTCTGCCGCACGCCTCGCGCCTGCTTCTCTAGCAACTCCAGAACAGCCAGGACCTCGCCCGGCGCGATGCCCAGGCGGACGGCCAGCAGGTCCGACAACGCCAGCGCCTCCTCCAAGTCCGTCAGGTCCTCACGCAAGAGGTTCTCCGACAGCTGCATCTCGCGAACCTGCTCCGCGACCAAGTCCTCGTAGACGATGGCCGGGATGAAGGCGAACGCCTCAGCCTCAGCAGAGTCGCCCGCCTGCTCGTACTCCTGCATGAGCGCCTTGCAGGCGCGCAAGCGCCGCTCCCCAGCCACCAACAGGTACTTATCGTCCCCCGGCACCAGGTTCACGATCACCGGCTCGATGACCCCGCCCTGCGAGCGAATGTTCTCAACCAACGCCCGGTGCGCTTCCTCCGGGAACTCGCGCCGCACCTGCGGCTTAGTGCGGATGCTCTTGAGTGGAATCTGCCTGAGCTCGCGCTTCGACACCCCACCCAGGAGGCCACCAACAACTTCCTTAGCCTCCGCGCTCGACTCCCGCACCACCGCCCGACGACCCAACAAGCTAGGCCCGGACATCTTCACTCACTCCAAGAGCAACCAACAGCTCGCGCGTGACCGCCTCGAGTTCAGCCAGCGCGTCCTTCGGGGTGGGAGTGAGGGCGGGCACGGGCACCTTGCCTTCAGTAGCGTTCGCGTAGATGGCGGGACGGTACTTCAGAGGGGTCGACACGGGCGCAACCTCGACCAGCTGCTCGCGGATTGCCTCCAAGTACTGCTTGTGAACCTTCGTGTCACCAACCTGCGTGGGGATGAACATAGCGATCTTCAGGTTCGGAACAGCGCGCCGCCAGTCATCCATCATGTCCAGCACGGTAGGGAGCCCATCGGCGCCCTTCGCGTGCGCCAACACCGGCACAACCACGCTGTTAGAAGCAATGACCGCCGCGGCCGTCAGCATGCCCAGACTTGGCGGCGAATCGAGAAGTACAAAATCGAACTGGCCCTCTAAGGCGTCCAGGGCGTCGCGCACGCGATGCACCGGCCCGATGCCGCCCATCAAGTGCCGCTCAGCCTCAGCCACCACCGGCGTCGACGGAATCAAGCCCATCCCATGCAACTTCAGCGGCTCCGGCAGCGGAACACCCTTATTCATCACCACCGGCAAGATCGTCTGCTCACGCGTCACGTCGTACTTATCAATGCCCAACCAACTCGTCAGGGACGCCTGCGGGTCCATGTCCACCAAGAGCACCCGCTTACCCATCCGGCTCAGCAAGTACCCCACATCACGCGTGACGCTCGTCTTCGACGACCCACCCGCATACTGAAAGAACGCGATCCTCTTCACTGACTCAACCTCTACCTTCAGGCGGACTCCCAGGCCCGCCGCGTAACGCATGACAGAACGCAAGGTCGGGTTCGCATCCTCACGCTCGAGCTTGAAAGGAACGCTCTGATTAGCGAACCCCGCGCGCGTAGCCAACTCACGTAACGACATCCCACGCTTCTCCCGCTGCAGGTACAAGTCCTTCAGCAGCTTGTTCGGGGAATCATCTGAATCAGCCGACATACGCTAAATCGAGAATAACCGAAAACCACATGCCATTTCACTATAAGCAAACACGCCGAGGGGGTCATGAACAACTTGGCCACGCAGTCCCCTACCTTGGCTTTGCCAGGTGGGGGTTAGTGGCTTCAGCCCGGAGGGCTGTCCTGGGCTTGGATGTAGCGTTTGATCACGTCGATGGGGGCGCCGCCGGTGGAGAGGATGCAGTAGGAGGCTGACCAGAGGGTCGGTTTGCTGTAGTAGCGGCTGAGGTGCTCGCCATGATCGCGTCTGGTGAGGCGGCTGGTGACGGTCTTGAGGTTGTTCACGAACTTCGCGAGTGCCATGCTGGGGTGACCCTCGAACAGTAGGTGCACGTGATCGGCCTCCCCGGAGAACTCGATGAGTTCGCCGCCCCAACTCTCGCAGATTCGGTTCGTGATGTTGTGGAGGTCCTGGAGGATGGGGGCGGTGAGCGCCTTGCGGCGGTAGTTCGTTACGAGAACCAAGTGGTAAGTGAGTCGGTAAACGCTGTGTGAGTGGGCCTTAAGTCGTGTGGTGGTGCTCATAACCAAGTATAATGGGGTTGTGTTGGTCACTCGCCGGATGGAGTTCAGGGCCTACCCGACCAAGGCGCAGGAGGCGCGCTTGGAGGAGTGGACAGTCCTTCATGCGCGGCTTTATAACGCCTGCTTGGAGCAGCGGATCTTCGCGTACCGCCGGCGGGGAGTGTCGCTCAATTATTACGACCAGCAGAACGAGCTGCCGGCCTTCAAGGCGGCGTTGCCCGAGTACCTGCCGTTGGGATCGCACGCGCTGCAGGAAACGGTGCGGCGGGTGGATCGGGCGTTCAAGGCGTTCTTCGGGCGCGTCAAGCGCGGCGAGAAGGCGGGCTTCCCGCGCTTCAAGAGCGCTAAACGCTACAAGGGCTTCACGTACCCCGACCCGGCCGGCTGGAAGTTCGCGCTCGGCGAGAACGGCAGGCACGGGAGGCTGAGTATCACGAACTTCGGGATCCTCAAGCTGCGTGGCAAACCGCGGCAGTGGGGCGAACCCACCACCCTCACGCTCACCCGCAGACCGACCGGCGAGTGGTTCGCTTCGATCACCGTCAAGTGCGAACCCGTACGGGCGGCCGGCCGTAAAGCCGCCGGTCTTGACCTGGGTTGCGAGACGGCCGTCACCCTGTCGGACGGCGTCACGTTCGAGAACCCTCGCCACCTGAAGGCCTCCCTGGTCCAGCTCAAGGCGGCGCAGCGGAGCCTGGCCCGCCGCAAGCGGGGTGGCGGCAACCGCGATAAGGCCCGCAGGCGCGTAGCTAAGCTGCACCAGCGCGTAGCGAACCAGCGCCGCGACTTCCAGCACCAAGTCACGAACAGCCTCATCAAGACGTACGGCCTGATCGCCACCGAGAAACTCAATGTCAAGTCCATGACCGCCAGTGGCGGCGTTCACAAGGCTGGCCTTAACCGCTCCATTCTGGATGTGGGGATGGCGACCATCACGAAGTTCCTGACGTACAAAGCGGAAGAAGCTGGTGCGTGCAGGCTCGTGATGGTGCCCACCCGCCAGGTCAAGCCCAGCCAAACGTGCCCCGCGTGCGGTCATCAGAAGAAGAAGCCCCTAGACGAGCGAACCCACTCGTGCAACGAGTGCGGTTACCGCGCGCCGCGTGACGTTGCGGCTGCGCAAGTCATGCTCGCGTGGGCGCTAAACCAGTCGGGAACCGGCTGGCTGGCGAGCGGTAGCAGTCATACCGCGCTGACCCAGGAAACTGCCCCCAGAGCCGCAAGGCTTGGGGCGTAGTAGTTCATGAAGCGGCCCCGAGCGATCCCCACCGCTCGAGGCCAAAGATCTGTGTGTCGTGGAGGACCCACAGGAGCCTAAGTTCAGGCAACAGCACTCTACCAAGCCACCAAGAACCCGGAAGCACCCGCAGCCACTCAGAAAGAAAGCCCAAGGGCAGGGGAGAAGCAAGCAGAGGCCACCACCGGCCCAACCCCACAAGAACCACGCCCAGGAGGCAACAAGTGCATCACCAAGCCCACATCACCCTCGCCGGTATCATCAACAACCTCGAACTCGAGTACGGCGCCAGGCAGACCCCCATCCTCGACATCCGGCTAGACGGTCAGGTCGATAACCCCACCGAAGACGGCAAGAGCGTCGCGCGCTCCTACCGCCACCATGTGCGCATCATCGGCGCCTACGCCACCGGCCTATACAGCGCCCTCAAAGAAGGCCAACCCGCCCTAGCGCATGGCCGCCTCGAACAGTTCAGGTACACCACGAAGGGCGGAGAGAACAAGAGCCTCACGCGCATCATCGGTGACGGCGTCAGCCTCCTCACCGGCAGTGAGCCCACCATCACCACCGAAGGCGGCCGTCAGCTCCTCGCGCGCGGCAAGAACCTCGCCGCCATCGTCGGGCGCCTCACGCACGAACCCACCCTCAAGACCGCCAAGAACGGCGACCCCTACCTCCAGACCGGCGTAGCCGTCGAAGAGTACGGCAGCACCCACTACTTCAACATCACCGCCTGGAGAGCCCTAGCCGAACGCCTCGCGCACGCCAGCAAGGGCGACGCCATCCACCTCACCGGCCAACTCGTCAACCACACCTGGCAAGACCAGAACGGCAACACGCGCCACACCGTCAGCATCGAAGCCAAGGACGCTCACACCCTCAAGTACGCCCGCCCCAAGCCGAACCCCCGCGAAGCGAAAGCCGCATGAGCGTCACCACCTACGAAAACGACCAGACCACCACGGAAGACCTCGACACCGCCCTCAAGCGACTCGAAACCAAGTACGGCCTCAACGCCAGCGAAGTCGATTACCTCCACGACGGTGAAACCGTCCTGTGGGAGGAAGACGACGAGACCGTCGAGCTCGTCATCATCCAAGGAGAATGAGCATGCGCACCGCCATCACCACCGCCACCCCCAACCAGGCGCCGGTCATCACGCCCAACCTCGAGCTGCGCTTCCCGACCAAAGCCGCCGCCGACGCCTTCGTCGACGGCATCAACTACGTTGGCGACGACCGCGTCACCATCCTCGACACCAAGGTGGTCGGGTACGGCCAGACCACCGTCTACCTCCTCGACGAGAGGCAATGAACATGAACACACTCGTCTTCGACGCCCTCACCCCCAACCACGACGGCCCCGACGGCAGCTACACACGCCTCCTGATCGTCCCCATCAAGCCCGAACTCCAAGACCTCACCCGCGGCCTCGCCAGGGCCCTCGAGCAAGGCGGCGACCTCATCGACACCCTCACCAGCACCAGGCGGCACGCCTACCTCATCCGCCCCAGCCTCGCGCGCGCCCCCAAGCTCCACCAAGCGCGTTCACGCCACCGGCATCGCCAACTTCGCCACGCCCGTACTCTCCATGGAGGAGATCGCCAGCCTGCGTGACGAAACCGGCGCCGTCGCCGGCATCACCATCACCCGCCACAAAGACGGCCCACCGTGGCTCCACTGGAAGGGCTACCTAGGCGACGCCAACGACCTCCCCCTCGCCTGGCAGACCACCCCTATCAACACCCAGACCCTCCTCGAAGGAGCAGCAGCATGAACGAGCAACTCGAGCGCGAGCAGCCGGCCATCAACCGTGGTGAAGGCATCCGCGGTGACGTCACCACCGTCAGCGCGTACGGGCACGAAGCGGAGATCACCCGCGGCCACCTACTCGTGCGCCTCAACGCCTCCAGCTTCTTCCAGGACGAAGGGTTCCTGCGGTGGCTCAACAGCGACACGGACGGGCCCGCCACCTGGCACAAGCGCGGCGATGCGGCGGAAGAGTACAGCGACGTGTTCATCCACTACGGCGGCGCCAGCTGGGACACAGAGCGCGGCTTCACCGCTGAAGGCAGCGACTACCCCAACCTGGAGAACCGCCCCGGCATCCCCGACCACATCTACGCACTCATCGCCGACGCCGTCGCCGAAGCCACCGGCAGCATGCAAAAAACTGCGCTCGTTTGGATCAGCAATTTCTGAGAGCGTTTCCCGTCATGCGGCGTAGGTATGCTCAAAACATCATGGGAAACCCAAGACACAACCTGATTCGCATCCTGTCGATGATCCTCATACTCCTCGCGCTCGTCGCCTGCGACGACGGCATCCGCGTGACACCCCCACCGACCGGGGAACGACCTGAGGGGCCCAGCACAGGCACCATTGACCTAAGTAAGGTCATCGCCCTAGGTGTCGGCTCAGGGGGCGAGGTCGCCAGCTCTGCCCTTGCGGCGCAAAATAGCGACCCTACCGTCCTGGCCATAAGCGGCAAGGGCGAGGTCTCAACCGTCAGGGACGGCTCAGACACATTTGAGGACTTTACTGTTCTCAATGGTCGAGTGTTCCTTCGTCCTCATGATGTTCAAGGGTACGGCTGCGCGCTCGTAGAGGTAATCAATGACACCGAACCCATCTGCGTGGATCCATACCTCGCCTACTTCCGGAAACTTCAAATCGGTCCGGATGGAGCCCTATATTACGAGGGGGCAGGGGCAGATGAGCATGGGTATTGGGTGCCGGCGCTCCGTAAGCGCACCCTGGAAGGGGACAATCAGCAACTGTTTGATCTCTCTGGCCCCCTCCAGGTCATGACCTGGGTGGTGGGATCCGACGGACTCGTCTACGTAGCGGGCCTCACGCAGACGTCAAGCGTCACCGAGTTTTGGTTGCGGCGACTCAACCAAGACGGAAGCCTTACCACCATCGACCTTGGGCATAACGTTTACCTCGCAGGACTGTGGCCAGACGGGAGCATCTACGTTTCGGACCCCCAACGAAGTGCCCTTTGGGAACTCAAGCCTGGCGAAGACACCCTGAGCCCCACCCCATACTTCGGTTCACTCCAACCCGGATACCTCGACAAATATTATGACAACGTAACTCACGACATCGACGCGCTCGAGTTCGACCTAAATGACATCTCAGCGTATTCCAACCCCATCCGTGTCCATGGCGACCGGGTTTTGCTTGAGACTACGAACCACGGCGAGTTCAAAGTGATGGAGCTCTACCCGAACCCTCAATGGTTCGACCCAGGGCTTGCGCAAGCCCGTGACGGAGTCGCGCACGGGGAAGACTACTACTACGTTGGCCGCAACACAGAAAATAAGTTTGCAGTCGTCAGGCTCGGCGTCACAAGTGGTAACGCCGAACCAATATATGAGACTGACCTAGAAATCTTCAACATCGCTGTTTCTCCCGATGCAAGCGCTGCGATTTTTACCGCCCTTGACGCAGCACGCAGCCGTTACTTGATGGTCACTGTTGACCTCGCCACAGGTGAAACTACAACCGAGCCCATTGGAAGCACCCTCGTCAAGCTAGAGTTGATCCATTGAGATAACGCTACAACCTACGAAGGCACCGCGCCGAGGTTAATCCTCGGCGCACTTTTATCCTGACCAACAGACGGCGTCAGTAGACACGCACAGCGTACCAAAGTTACCACCTAAGATATGGAAAGGAGATAATCGTGCCGACCATCACCCGCGCCGTCACCATCGCGACCGTCGGCGCCAACCTCCAACTACACGCGCCAGCCGACCCGCGCATCAACCGCATCCCCGGCGCGAAGCACAACCCAATAGGGCACATCTCGCTCCCAGCCACAATCCACACCATCCACCAACTCGAGAAGATCCTCGGCCCTATCACCGAGTGGGGAAGAGGCGGCATCCAAGCCGACCCCCTAACCCTCAGCCTCGCGCGCGCAGCACAACAACACCCCGATTACCAACTCCCAGCCGAACGCCCGCTCAAGACCGACCTAGGCCCCAAGAGCGCCCCCACCCAACCGCAACCCGAGCCGACCCCACCCTCGCCCGAAGGCGGCCTGCCGAGCGGCTCGTGCTACGTGCGCGCTGAAAGCGCCCTGCTACTCGTCGAGAGCCCCTACGAAGCCAAGGAGACCCTCAAGGGCATCCCCGAGGCCCGGTGGAACGGCAAGCACCGCGCCTGGGCGTACCCGGCCACCATCCAGCACCTCGCGCTTCTCAAGCGCGCCCTCGGTGACGCCCTACGCCTCGACGCCAGCGCGCAACGCCTCGTCAACGAAGCCCGCGCCGCCAAGCACGCCGAGCAAGCAGCCGAACAACACAAGAGCGACGACGCAGAAGCACCCGACATCCCCCACCTCAAGACGCGCGCCTGGCGGCACCAACGCCAAGCCTTCGCGTTCGCCAACGCGCTGGGCCGCACCATCCTCGCCATGGAGATGGGCACCGGCAAGACCCTCGTCAGCCTCGGCCTCATCGCCCAAAACACCAAGAGAGCCGCCATCGTGCTCGCCCCCAAACGCGTCGTGCGCGTCTGGCCCAACGAAATCAAGAAGCACCTAGAACACCCCGACGACTGGCTCGTCCTCCCCCTCGCGGAAGGCCCCACCACAAAACGCGCCGCCGCCATCAAAACCGCCCAAGGGCAAGCAGACGCCGCCGGCAAGCGCCTCCTCGTCGCCGTCAACTACGAAGCCAGCCACCGCGAACCGCTCGCGAGCACCCTCAAGAACCTCCAGCCCGACATCGTGGTCCTCGACGAGATCCACCGCATCAAGTCCCGCACGGGCAAGGCCAGCAAATTCGCCGCCACCCTCGCCGCCGGCGCCAAGCACCGCGTCGGCCTCACCGGCACCCTCATCCCCAACGGCCCCGAAGACGTCTGGGCACAGTTCCGCGCCGTCGACCCCAACCTCCTCGGGCCCTGGAGCCAGTTCAGCCGCGAGCACCTCCACTTCAACGACTTCGGCGGCATCGGCGG
>Ga0209916_1000542_pt1 | contig 56649 bp, 58 predicted proteins | sample ThiBio_1000_plan_FD_183956 | JGI IMG/M metagenome (GOLD analysis project Ga0209916, IMG submission 183956) | Wastewater bioreactor microbial communities from Cape Town, South Africa - Thiocy_solids_2 (SPAdes) | ecosystem: Engineered > Bioreactor > Thiocyanate-remediating > Anaerobic-Aerobic ... | reverse complement strand
GCCGCTCCGCGGCCCGCCGGCAGCGCCGGCCGCCGGTCAGTTTCGTGGCCACCAACAGTCAGAAACCGTGGCCACCACCGGTCAGGTCTGCTGGCCGCCAGTGGTCAAGAATTCGTGGCCCTTGACAATCAACCGCATAGGTCTCAGCGACGCCTTCGGCGCGGTGATTGGGGCGACAAAGGAATGGATATTGAATCCACCCCGGCGACCGGATCTCGTCCAAATTTTGGACCAGTCCCTCGCAAACCTGGATGAGCAGTTCCCGGAGTTGCCCTCGCCGAAATTGGTGACAAGCTGAGCCTGCGCGCTGGTGCACTGGGCGGCAAGTTCGGTGCGCGGCGGCGGTACGCGTTGACGACCTGTCACGTCGCGAGCCGCAATCACAAGGCGGGCGCCCCAATGAGCTTCCCTGAAACCTGACTTGGGCCACCAAGGACGAGTTGTTGATCTTGTAGGTTGTTGACCTGCGGGTTTGGTGGTTTCGCGGCGGGAAAGTGCGCACTAGTTTCGCCCCGTAGGGTGCGGTGGTGGCGTACGTGCGCACGGTGAAGACCACCTCCGGGGCGACCGCTGTGCAGATCGTGTGGTCCTCTCGACGCGGGTCGCGGAAGATCGAGCACCTCGGTTCGGCGCACACGGCCGGCCAGGTCGAACTGCTCACTGCTGCTGCCCGGCAGCGGATCGTCGCTGGGCAGGGCGAGCTGGACTTGGGGTTGACCCCGCCCGGGGCGGGTGGGCCGCTGCCGATCACCTCGTCGCGGGCGGCGCTGTTGTGGGACGCGCTGGTGTCGGTGTTCGACCGGCTCGGCTTCACCGACGCCTGCGGCGGGGACGTGGTGTTCTTGCAGCTGGTGGTGGCCCGGATCATCGAGCCGACCAGCAAGCAGGACTCTCTGCGGGTCCTGACCGAGACCCGGTATCGCCCCGGCCTCGTATCGGACCGTCAAGCGGCGACTGCCGTCGTATGCGAAAGACACCTTTCGCCAAGCACTATCGAAGGCGTGCGCGGCCCACGCCGCGCTCGGACCGGGCCGCCTGGTGCTCTACGACGTGTCCACCTTGTACTTCGAGACCGACACCGGCGACGGGTTCCGCGAACCCGGCTTTTCCAAGGAACGCCGCCTGGAACCGCAGATCACCATCGGGCTGCTCACCGACGCCGCCGGGTTCCCACTCGCGGTGCGGGCCTTCGAGGGCAACAAGGCCGAGACCGCGACCATGCTGCCCGTGCTGCACGAGTTCATGACCGCGCACCAGCTGTCCGGCATCACCGTGGTCGCCGACGCCGGAATGATTTCCGAGGCGAACCAGAAGGCCATCCAGGAAGCCGGGTTGACGTTCATCCTGGGCACCAAGATCCCGCACGTGCCCTACCAGGTGCGGGCCTGGCGCCGTTCCCATCCCGGACAAGACCTCCCGGATGGGCAGATCTACACCCAGCCCTGGCCGGCCACCGCCAAGGAGAAGGCCCGCGGCATCCCGGACCGGACCATCCACTACCAGTACCGGACCGACCGGGCCCGCCGCACCCTCCGCGGCATCGACGAACAGGTCGGCAAGGCCCAGAAGGCCGTCGACGGCAAGATCGCCGTCAAACGCAACCGGTTCATCAAGCTCTCCGGCGCCACCAAGAGCGTGAACCGGGAGTTGGAGGCCAAGGCCCGTGGCTTGGCCGGAATCAAGGGCTACACCACCAACCTCACCGACGCCACCCCGGAATTCATCATCGACGCCTACCACCGGCTCTGGCACATCGAGAGCCGCTTTCGCATGTCCAAGCACGACCTACGGGCCCGGCCGATCTACCACCACAAACACGAATCCATCGACGCGCACCTGAACATCGTGTTCGCAGCGCTCGCGGTGTCACACTCGATCGAGAACACCACCGAGTGGAGCATCAAGAAGTTCGTGCGCACCGCCCGCCGCTACCGCACCGTCACCATCCAGGCCGGCGAGCACACCATCACCGCCGCCCAGCCGCCACCCGACGACCTCGCCGAAGCCATCACCAAGATCAACTCCGCCGAGGTTGCGCACTAGTTTGGCCCAAGTCGGGTGGGCGGCAAGTTCGGTGCGCGGCGGCGGTACGCGTTGACGACCTGTCACGTCGCGAGCCGCAATCACAAGGCGGGCGCCCCAATGAGCTTCCCTGAAACTGTCGAGGGTCGCCCGCGATGCGAGCCTGCGCCGGTACCTTGTCGGGCCTGGGTGGCGCCTCTGTACTGACTGCGACACCCGCTCCTGTCCCTGGCAGCGGAACTCAAGAGAACTGCGCAGACCGCGCCTTGTCGTTGAATGCCGCGCCCACGTACGTCGCGCTCACGGCCCACCCCGTGGCGCTCGGATATGCGGTCCCACCAAAGCCCGTTCCCGACCACAGTCGGGTGGCGCAGTTGCCGTAGCTTTGAAAGGACGACACGCGATCCCGCCACGATCCAAGGTCGCTTATCGAATAGTCGATGTTGGACACGCTGGTTGTGCACTGGGCTCCCGCGTATATCGCCCACGACCCAGCACTGCCATCCATGTTCGCGTTGTCGTACAGTATCGCGATCAGAACGGTGCTCGTTTCCGAGAGGTCGGATTCGTTCCAGGCGCGGTTCAATTCGCCCTGACTGGCCGCGCAAATCATCGTTTCTGGCCCGTCTACAGACGAAGCACAATACGGTGTGACGGTGGTCGGTACATTGGCAAGCGGAGCGAGCGCGGCTGCTGCGGTGGCTGTTGTCGCCAATATGACTGACACGATTAGTGCACGCATCGGTTCTCCTTTGTAAGAGTGGAACCCTGGGGTTCGCGGCGGGCGTATGAGCGAGTGCCCGCCCTCATGGCAGCGCCAGCGGGAGGTTGAGACTCGCACATGTGCTTTCATTGCCTGGAAAGACGCCAACCTGTCCTGAGGGAAGCACGCACGCGATCAAGCTCGGGGCGGGTTGGGCAATAGTCTCTGCTTGCGGCGGCCGAACTTTCGGGCTCGTCTTGTTCAGTTGGCCCAGACGCCACTGTTCGTGACAGATGTCAATCGCCTCCTTGGCGACATCCCCAAGACTGGACCCGTCCAGTATGGAAATGTCTGAGTAGTTTCCAGGATCGTGCAGGTCTGGGGTGGCGTAGCAATGGGCTATGTGCCGATCCGTTGGCGCCTGTGCAAATACACCAAGCGCGGCAGCCGTACCCACGCCGGCTGCGCTCAGCCCGAGGACCCCACAAGTCGTCAGGATCGCGATGCGTCTTCGACGGCGACGCCGATCCCTCGAGGCAGCCAGGCACGCAAACATCTCAAGGTGTCGCCTTCTAGTAGGCTCCGAGACGTGCCGTTTCGACAAGTCCCGCATGGCTCTGTCGAAATCGTGGCTCACGACGCGCTGCTCCGATCTGGCGCTGGTTCCCGGGATGAGGTCGCATCGTATGCAAGTCTTGCGCGTCTAAGGGCTCGTGACAGTTGTGACCGGACGGTCCCTGCTGGCGTTCCGTTTGTAGCTACAGCGGAAGGCGGCATGCCTTGGAGCACGCACAACTCAATGATCTCTCGATCCGACTCGTTGAGCGATTTGAGGACGAGTCGTGCACGCCGCAGGGCGTCGCGATCCCATTCGTCTTGGACCACGCTTTCCGCGTGATCCGGTACGACGCGAGGTGGCGGCAGACGGGTAAGCAGCGCACGTACTCGCCGAATACTGCGTTCATGCTCGTGAATAAGATTGTTGGCAGTGGCGATGAGCCAAGGGAGGATGTACGCCTCGTCGAGGCGCCTCAATTTATCGGGGTTTTCGAGGGCCACTACGAAAACAGCGGCCGTAATGTCCTCGGCATCCTCAGGATGAGCGGCTCGGCTGAGGCAATGGCGATAAACACGATCGACGTAATGCAGATAGAACTGCGCGAAAGGCGCCTCAGAACGGATCAGCCCACTCCCCCACCACGAACTGGGTGAAGGGGCCATACGGCTCAGCATGCACCGACGCGGGCGAAGGAGCAAGGATGAGGAGGAGAGAACGGGCCCACATCGGTGAACACGCCACCTATCCGTGGAGGCACCGGCAATCGTTATGAATTTGTGATACAGCACGCTGCAACGACCCGGCCCGGAACGTCATAACCAGATGACGGATCCGCGGGACGGTGTCGCTGATCTGCGACGCGCAGCAGGCGCCGCGCGAAGACGCAGCTACTACCAGCTGGGTGACTCGCCTTCTGCACGACGTACAAGGTCGATCAATCGTTCGAAGGAGCACGTGATGAGTTGGAAGCGGATCGTTGCATTCGGCGGCGCTACAGTCTTGACTTTGTTGACCTTTATTTCATCTCCAGCCATGGCTAGCGAGGCTGCTCGACCGGGCACAACGCCCTTCGCGTCGCGGTTGTCGATCGTGAGTCCAGCCGACGCCATTCCGATGACTTGTAACATCCTCGCGGATACCCCGTACGCGAAGAACGGCATGGTCTGGGTCGGCGGCACATATTCGGGCTGTGTTACCCCATACACGGTCACCATGATGTGGGACCTATTCGGACCGAACCAGATAATGCACCAGAAGACCGACGCCCAAAGTGGATGGCATTACGGTTGGTATTGCACATGGGGAAGCCCGCAGAACCGAGTCCTCTATACGGAAGCGAGAGACTACACTGGAAAATATGACGATTCAACGACGGCTTCATTTACGAGTTCCAGCTCAGACTGCCTATTCTAACGCAATGGTGCTGACTGGAATCTTAGTGAGGATTGGGGGGTGACCGACGCCGTAGCGTTGTGCGAAGTCGTCTCGTTTCAATATGGACGTCGCCCGGTGTTCTCGGAGCTTGATCTGTCGATCGGCGCCGGGATCACCGGGCTTCTCGGGCCAAATGGCGCGGGCAAGTCCACTCTGCTTGGTCTCTTGGGCACTCGTCTCATTCCACGACAAGGTCGGCTGTCGGTGCTCGGTGCAGACTCCGGCACTGTGGCCGGTCGAGAGTCCATCCGGAGACGTATCGGTGTTTTGCCTCAGCGGTATCCGCTCGTCGGATCGATGAAGGTCCTTGACACCGTAGCCTACGCGGCCTGGGCGCAAGGGCTCTCGCGCCCGGAGGCGTACCCCGCCGCCGAGGCGGCGCTGCACGACCTTGATGCTGCCGATCTGGCCGGGCGGCGGGTGCGAACGCTGTCGGGAGGTCAGCGACAACGGGTAGGACTGGCGACAGCGATTGCGCACCGGCCCGACTTGCTGATCCTGGATGAACCCACAGCCGGGCTGGACCCGGAGATTCGCATAGCGCTGCGCCGAACGCTACGGGCGATGTCATCGCGGCGGAGCATCCTGTTGTCCACTCACCTCGTCGATGACGTCCTGGCCATCTGCGATAGCATCATCGTCCTCGATCGCGGCCAGGTCCTGTTTCAGGACAGCCCGAGCGAACTGGCAAAGCTGGCTGCTGACGCAGACTCGGACACGCCAGGCTCGGAGTTGGAGAAGGGCTACGAAGCGCTCCTGGTGCAAAGACGAGCGCATGGCCAAGCGTGAACTGACCCGGCTGACATGGCCGCTGCCGTGGTGGGTGGTCGCCGTGCCCGCCGTGGTGGTCGCCGCCGTCAGCTACCTGTACGTGGGTCAAGCCTCTGGCTGGCCATATGTCGCCGGAGGTCGCCTATCCGGGATGCTACGCGAATCGATCGCCATCACCGGACCAGTAACGTGCATCGCGGCCACCTGGATCGCCGAGCGCTTCGCCAATAGGCGATCCCCGCTTGCGGCGCCGACGCTTCGACGAGCATCCGGCCGACAAGGGATCAGGATCGTCTCCGTCATTGCCGCTGCCTGGTGTCTGGCGCTGGCCGTGGGAGGCTGGACGTCGGTGTTCGTGCAGTTCTCCCATGCAACCGGAGGATCGCTCTACTACATCGAGGCACTGTTGTTCCCGGTGCTGTCGCTGTGCTTCTTCGTGACGTCTGGCTTCCTCATCGGAACCATGGTGGCCAGGTGGCATGCGGTGCTGTGGGCTTGTCTGTGGTGCGTGTGGTGGCTCGGTGCCATCCCGCTGTACTTCACCTCGGTGCTTCCGGACCCGCAAACCAGCACCGAGTTCTTCATGTTCCCGGCCCCTTCGGCGTTGGACCACCGCTCGCTGAACCTCACCCCGATCGTGGTGATCGCCTGCTGGTGGATCTTGTCACTGGCTGCCCTCGTTGCGCTGCTCCTGGTCTGGTACCGGCACCAAGCACGCATTGGCCGGTGGGGGCTGTCCACATCGGTCGGGGCAGTGGCCGTCGCAGCAATGGTAGGGGTCGTCCTGCAGCAGACCCTGCCCACGCCTTTTCCCCGCACACCCCCGGCAGTGCCTATCACCTGCCGAACCCTCGCACCTGTCAAGGTCTGCCTGACCGATGAGCAACAGCCGATGTTCGACCAGATCATGCGCCGCTCGCGGACCGTCATCGAGCGGATGGGGTCGTACTTCCCCCAGCAGATCAAGGTCCTGGCCAGCAACCAGGCCATTCCGTCCCTGCTGGCCCAAAGATATCGAAGGGATCAACTGATCAGTCTGGGGGTCGGGATGAGTGGTGTGCGAACGTTGGAGATGGACATCGGCACTGGCCTTTCCGGCCTGGAAGCATGCGATCCGAACAGCAGCGACCAGCGGGCAATCACCTGGGCGTTCGATCTGGGAACGTGGATCGCCCGAAACCAGGACCCGTCCTGGGCGAACGACCCCCTACGTCGCACGCTGGACAAACTGCCATCCAACGCGGTCCTGACCTGGTACAGCCGGCACGCCACCGAACTCCTGGCATGCCGCTATGTCGGCGCCGGTCCAACGTGACTCGATTGCGGCTTGGGCAGTGGTTTCTCCCGCTTCGGCCACGGGTCCTAAGCCCCGCACTGGGACTAATCGTCCTCACGTTCCCATACGTAAGTCTGTGGCCCAACGCGGTGCTATTCGTAGGTGATCAGAACTACGCACCCCGGCCCCTATCCCCCTTCGAGTACCTCCCGATGGCCCTCATCGCAGCACTCGGACTCGGGCTCGCACCGCGGCTCCCGCAATGGGACCGGTACGGCACCGCCCACACCCGCTGGACCGCGGCACTGTGTGCCCTCGCCACAGTGGTCATACCGATCGGGGTGTTCTTCCTGGCGCTACTGCTCTACCCACCCACAGGCAGTCCACCTGCACACGTGCTGATACCAATCGCGGGCGACATCGCCGTCGCCGGGCTCGGACTGGTTATCCTCCTCGGCACGATCGGGCGACTCGCCGGACTCCTTGGGTGGATTGCGGTTCTCTACGCGACCATGCTCGCACAGTCGACCGCTCCGGCGTGGGGCGAATACTTGCCGTTGTCCATCGCCTACCGGCCCGACCTGGCCATGGACACCGGCGTCCGCTGGTGGTGGATCGCGGTCCTAACCATCCTCGCCGGGGTTGTCGTCTGGGTGCGGCGATCTGTCTCCATCCGAATCTCACTACGGCCGCCAGAGGAGTCGTAGCGATTGGCGCCCAACAGGCCAAACATGAGATGTCGCTGCAGACTGCAGGTCTATGTCGTACTGCTTGCGGCTACGGAGCCCGGACAAGTACGGCGATTGATTACCTGCCAGAAGTGAAACAGACTCCGAGGCTGGGCGGCGGCCCAGCGATCGGCCAGGCCGCCACGGTGTTGGTGTTGGGGTGGCCACGGGCGACGTTGCAGCCCTTCAGCGTTCCATCGGGGCTGGTGAGGATCGCCATGTGGTGCTCGAGGTGGTCGCGGATCCAGGCGCTCATGGCGTCGCCAGGTCCGGCTTGTTGTTGTACCTAGCCGCGCCAGAGCGTGGACAGTCGGGTGCGGGGTGCAGCCACAATTGGGAGCACCGGGCGCGATTTCGGCCGTCGCCGACGGGTTTGCGGTACATCGGCACGAGCCAGCCGTGGACTCAGGCGACCAGATTCGGGAATCTAGTCGCTGGTGCGGGTTGCCCAGCTGCGTAGTCCCATCATGGGAGGGGTTTGCTGGCCAGGCGGTCATGGCCTGATCACTGCCATCGCGGGCTCCTTTTCGGTATGGGGGCTCTGGACGTCGGCGGTTGGGGATCGCGGATGCCGTGGGCGGCTGGCCCGGTCATCCAGGGCTGGGTTCGGCAAAGCGCGGGGCAGGCGCCGACGCCGATGACGATGACGATGACGATGACGATGACGATGACGATGACGATGGTCCGGCCGCGCGACAGCGCGGCGATGTCGGCGATGTCCATGATTCGTTCCCGGGTTCGGACTTGACCCGGTAGCTACGCCTCTGCAGCCGAAGCAATGCGCTAGCCGATGGGACTGAGTCGTTGTGCCGGCTGCGGCGTGGCGGCGGAGGGAACCCTCCGGAAGTGCCCGCACGATCGCGGGTCCGCACCCGATCTCGCCGGCTCATTGCGTTTCGTTTCGTGGCACAGTGGCGGGGTGGGAGCGGATCGTGCGGGCGCGCGCCAGTGGGGGTCGGTGCTCTCCGAGCTGTCCGAGGTACCGGTTGATGTCGGCTACGAGCGCCCATATTGGGTGGGCTCCTGGGTCGACGGGCCCACCATGGCGATGCTCGAGACGCGGACCAGCTTGCTCGACCCGTACGGGGTCGGCGCCCCACTTCGCCCCGACCAGCTGCGGTTTCGTCGCAGGTTCTCGTCGCTGGCCTGGGCGCTGGCCTGGCTGGACCACGGGATGCCACGTGGCGGCAACCCGCTCGCGGCAATGAGCGCCGTCGAGGAACGACTGGAGGCGACAGCGTACCCGCGGCGTCGGCCCCGCACCGCTCTGGCCGCCGCCGATGTGCTCGCGTGCCTAGCCGGCGGCGACGAATACCGCATGGGCGTGATGCTGACCGCGGCCAGACCGAACCCCGCTCCCCCGCCGGAGGGGGAGCCGCCGGTGGACCTGCCTGGCCGGGTACGCGGCCGCGTCACCGCGCGAGTCGGTCTTCCCCTCGAGCTGCTCGGCATCACCGCCCCTGCCGCACCAGCCTCGGCGGACCTGGTGACTGACGGCCCGGCCTGTCAGCCGCCGGGAGCGCCGTCGCCGGCGGCCCGGTCATGCCAGACGTGCGGGCGTCCGATGCAGATCCGAACGACCGGCCGACCCGGCCGATACTGTTCGGCGACCTGCCGTTCGCGGGCCTGGCGACAACGCCACAGTGCCCCAGCCTGACCGGCGCGCTGTCGTGAACAAGCCAGCACCGGCCACCGCCACCGGCGACGACCCCGACGAGGCCCGGCTCGGCGGCAGATATGTCGAGTGCGACAGTGACCAGCGGTACGGTCCGACACTGCGCAGTATCACCGCCGCCGCGGCCGCCGCCGAGCTAGCCGACATCGTCTACCCACCAACGCACCTCGACCGGCCGGTCCTCGATCGCTACCTCGGATTGGCGAACCTCGGGATACCGCCGCCGGCGGACGACAAGATCCCAGGCGCCTCCCAGGCGAGAGTCCTTCACCTGGCCGAACGGCTCAGCACGTTCGGCCGGACGGTCAGGCTCCGACCCGAGCTGTGGCCCGAGGTGAGCCTGACCGGTACCGACCGCATCGACAACGCCCGCAGGGCGCGCGTGGCCCGCGCGCTGGCCCTACCGCCGCCGGTATCGCCCGGAGCGCTGCCGGCTTGGTTGACACCCCGGGTTGCCCGTGGCGCGCGAATCGGGATGCGAGTACTGGCGGCCGTCGGGCCGCTGTACCTCGACGACGTCGCCGACGCAATCGCAAACAGTCACCACATGGCGGTCGACGCCGGAGCCGATCACCTCGCCGCCGCCCTGCTCGTCCTGGGCGCACACTTCGACTCGTCCGACGGACGCTGGCAGCACACGGGCGCCGCAGACCGCCGCGACGCCGCGCTCATCAGCGCCGCCCTAGCCACCGGCCGGCAGCGGCACACCCGCGCACAAGCAGTCGATCTCCTGATGCGGGCCGGCTACCACCCCATCGCGGAGGTCCCAAAGATCCGACACCCACTCGTCCACCGCATCGCCCGTGACCAATATCGGATCCTGGGCGCAGTGTCACCGGTTCACAGCTAGCCGCACAGGTTTAACAGGTCCGCGGTTTTTCTGGCGGCTGAAGGCCGAGGTCCGCTATCTGGTGCAGGTACGTGCGGATGTCCTCGATCAGGTCATCGATGCAACAACGGACCTCGGTCGCTCGGTCGGTACCGCCCCGAGCGGGACCCAGTGGCCCCCAGCCGATCCAGAACGGGGCAACGGCCGCCGGCCCGGTAACGCTGCCCTCAACCTCGTCGCCCGCAGAAGTTGCGGCCCACTCGTGCAGCGCACCGCGCAGGTCTGCAAGCCCGTCCGCGATGGTCGGCGCCTGTCCGACCCGGTTGTCCTCGCCGCACGCAAGTCGCCAGATGTAGCCCGCCATGAGAGCTCTCCCATCAGATCCGCCGCCGCACCGTGCGCCGTCGCACCGGATCGTCGCAGTCAGCGGACGCCTGCATCCCGCGCGCTGCCGGAATGTGCATCCCGACCGGCGATGTGCACAACCCGGAGGTGATCGCCTCGCCCAGCCCGGCTGGCGGCCTACCGACCGGTGGTCACCTTGGGGTTCGTCTGAGCACTCCAAGCCTGCGGGGCCGGGGCCCCGGCCTGTCAAGGGACGCCGCCGACCCGATCGGGCCGACCCCACCCCGCACGCGGGGACCCCGAGGTCGACACCGATCCGGCCAGCGGCTCGAAGCCCTTGACAGTCCACCCACAACCCCACCGCCTCTTCGTGGCTCCGCCGAACGCGCGCAGCCAGAGGGGAACGTCATGTCCACCATCCAGCAACCCGACATCAGCCCGCTGCGCCAACTGGTCCGAATCACCATCCACCTGGCTGGCGAACCCGAGTTCTCCTTCTCCACCCACGGAGACGGCTCGCCCGACTCGCAGATCACCGTCGCCTCCGGCGCCTGCCTGATCTTCCTCAAAGACCGGTTCGCCGCCCGCACCTACGCCGCCGCCTGGCTCACCCGCAACGCCCAACTCCTCGCAGACCGGCTCCCCGCCGAGCGGCGCCTCGCCGACAACACCGACCACGCCGTTGACCCGCCCACCATCGCAATCAGCGCCATCGGCCGCGACACCCCCTTCGTCCGCCCCGGGCCCGGCGGCCTGCACGCCACCATCGGCCGCGTCACCTGGATCTGCCACGACCAGGCCGCCTTCGCCGGCCAACAACGCATCTGGCGCACCGTCCTCGCACTGAGCGAGATCGTCCTACCGGACAACGACTGGTCCCGGCTCAGCCGCCGCTGACGCCGCACCATCCGGGGGCGCCCCACCGCGGGGCGCTCCCGGGCGCGGTCAACTCCCCGCCGAATGCGTCAGATCGAACAGCGGATACAGGTCGGCACGCGGGTCACCGGCAGCGACAACACTGGCAAGCGCCGCCGCTAGGGCTTGCCGCTGCTCGACCCACACCTGACGGACGGCCACCTGGCCCGACACGCCACAGCCGGACCGCGCACGTCCACCATTCCAGGACGGCTGCCCCGCAACCGCCCCCGCGCCGCGGCCTGTGCCACGTTCTCCGCTTGGGTCGCGATTCGCACATGCTGCGCCGATGCGCGGCAACACAACCGCACATCACAGTCGTGCAGCAGCGTCGCCCCGGCCGGGATCTGCCCGTACGCGAGCGTCGCCGCCACCTGCTGGGGCGTCACCATCCGCTCCGTGCCATCCGCACGGCGGACTGAGAACCGTCCGTAGCCGTCCGAGCCGACAGCTCCCATCCAAATCGAGCAGGTGCTGGTCGGCACGATCGCGGACCACCACCGGGCCACATCCGAGGCCGAAAGCACCAACTCGACCCCCGCAGACCGGCTCACGACACGTCCGATTCCGCCGCGCGCGGCTCCGCCGCGGTCGCCAGCTTGACCAGTCGCCGCACCTCGGTGCCGTCCAGCCCGGTTACAGTCGCGAGATCCGCGGCCGCCAAGCCCTCCGCTCGCAACCGGAGCAGCGACGCACCGACGCCCGCCTCCGCAGCCGCCACCGCCCGATCCCGCACCCGCCGCGCATCGCCCAACGTCGCGTCCGCTTGCACGATCGCGTCCTGCGCCACGAACACCTCGGCCGTCGCCTCTTCTACCCGCTTGTCCCGGGCATCCCGATCCGCATCCAGCCGCAGCCTGGCCTGTCGCGCCCGCTCCCGCGCCGCCACCGCACTACCCGCCCGCTTGACCATGAAGCCTCCCTGCCCGGTGCCGCCACGCTAACCAGCGCCCCCGACAGCTGCCCGTCATCCCCGACACACCTCTTGCACTAAGGTAACGATCCGGTAACGGTCAGCCGGTTGGGCGGCGGCAGTTACCTGTGGTGGGCGTGATGGGCCTGCACAAGCTCACCGCCGGGGACGGCTACACATACCTGACCCGGCAGGTCGCCGCGGCCGATTCCACCGAACGCGGCTACGCCTCCCTGGGCGAGTACTACTCGGCCAAGGGCGAGTCCCCCGGGGTATGGATGGGCGCCGGCGCGGGTGTGTTGGGCGTGGCCGGCGCGCAAGTCACCGAGACCCAGATGCGCAACCTCTTCGGGCAGGGCGTGCACCCCGATGCGGACCTGATCCGCGCCGATCGGATGGCGCACGCCTGGTCCGCGCCTGCTGCCGAGGCGGCCACCCTGCTCGGTGCCCGCTACCCGGTCTCTGACGCCGTGCCGCAGTGGCGCACCCGGCTGGCCGACCGCTACGCGGCTTGGAACACCGCCCACAAACTGCCCAGCAACCGGCCCATGCCTTCCGACGTTCGCGCCCGCATCCGCACCGCACTGGCCCGTGAAATGTTCACCGAACAGCACGGTCGGGGACCGCTCGGCCCACGCGAACTTGACGGATTCATCCGCCAGGTGTCCCGCCCCGCGTCGACGGCGGTCGCCGGATACGACCTGACCTTCACCCCGGTCAAGTCCGTCTCCACACTCTGGGCAATCGCCCCCCGCCCGATGGCGGCAGCCATCGAACAGACCCATCACGCGGCGGTCACCGCGACCCTCACCTGGCTGGAGCAGCGCGTCGCCTACACCCGTATCGGCGCCCGCGGCGTTGCCCAGGTGGACACCGACGGGCTGACCGCCGCGGCGTTCACGCACCGGGACTCCCGCGCCGGTGACCCCGACCTGCACACACACGTAGCGGTCTCCAACAAGGTCCGCGTCGCCGGCAGCCAGGACCGCTGGCTCGCCCTGGACGGCCGCATGATTCACCGCTACGCGGTCGCCGCGTCCGAGCTGTACAACACCCTGATCGAGGCCGAAATGACCTCACGGGTGGGTGGCCGCTTCGCCGAACGAGCTGACGGCGACCCCAGCAAGCGACCGGTGCGGGAACTCGTCGGCGTCGACCCGAGACTCAACCAGCGGTGGTCCACCCGCCGCGAGGCGATCACCGACCACCGCCGACTACTGGTCGCGGACTTCCGGGCTGCGCACGGTCGGCTGCCCACCTCGGTGGAGATGCTGGCGCTATCGCAGCAGGCTACTTTGGCCACCCGCGACCCGAAACACGAACCCCGCTCGCTGGCCGAGCAGCGCGCCACCTGGCACGACCAAGCCCTGCAGGTGCTCGGCGGACCGGAATGCCTGGACCGGATGCTCGCCGACGTCGCGGCCGGCTGCGATACTGGCGCCGCCGCCGCGACGGCCGTAGCCGACAGGTCCGCGACGTTGCCCGGTCGCGTCGACTTCGCGCGTCTGGCAGCCGCCACGGTCGCCGCGACCGAGCAGTCCCGTGCCCTGTGGTCCAGACACAACCTCGCCGCCGAAGCCGCCCGCCAACTCCGCGACCGGTGGCGCCTCGCACCGGAACAGGCCGTCGCCGCCATCGAGCAGGTCGCCGCGTTGGCGGCCGGTGACGAGCACAGCATCCCCATCAGCTCCGAGCCCAACATTGATGTCAACGTCGCCGAACCGGCCGCCCTGCGCCGCTCCGACGGCAGCAGCGCTTACCGGATTGCCGGCGGCCAGCGGTACACCTCGCCGGCGATCCTGGCCGCCGAAACCCGCATCGTCGCGGCCGCCGGCGCCGGCGGAGCCCGCCACATCACCACCACCGACGTGAACCTGGCCGCGCTGGAATGGTCGGCCAACCACGACGGCGCCGTCCTGAACACCTCACAGGCCGGACTGGTCACCGCGGTGGCCAGCAGCGACCGACGACTGATGCTCGCGCTGGCCCCCGCCGGCACCGGAAAGACCACCGCGATGGGAGTACTCGCCCGAGCCTGGCAATCCACCGGCGGCACCATCGTCGGCCTGGCACCGCAGGCCTCCGCCGCCGCCGAACTCGGCGCCGCCGTCGCCGGCACTGCCGACACCCTGGACAAACTCGTCCACGACCTGCGCCGCGGCCGCCCCGACGACCTGGCCCACTGGGATGCGCTGATCGGCCCACACACCCTGGTCATCGTCGACGAAGCCGGGCTGGCATCCACCCCCAACCTCGACACGGCTCTTCGCTACACGGTGACGCGCGGCGGGCGGATGCTGCTCGTCGGCGACGATCGGCAACGCACCGCCGCCGGCGCCGGCGGTGTCCTGCGCGACATTGAATCCGCCCACGGTGCGCTCTCGTTGACCGAGGTCATGCGGTTCACCGACCCCACCGAGGCGCACGCGTCCCTCGCGCTACGCGCTGGTGACCCGGCCGCCGCCGCCTACTACGCCGACCGTGATCGGCTGCACCCGGTGGCCGCCGACCACGCAGCCGACCAAGTGTTTCAGGCATGGTCGGCCGACGTCGTCGACGGCGCGGAGTCCATCATGATCGCCCCCACGCTGGAGATGGTCTCCGAACTCAACGCCCGGGCCCGCGCTGCCCGCCTCGCGAGCAACTCCGGGGAATCATCCGTTCGCGCCGGCGGGGCTGAGCTCACGCTGCCCAACGGGGAATCCGTCTCGGCCGGCGACACCATCATCACCAAACGCAACGCCCGCACACTGTCCTTGGGCGGCAACGATTTCGTGCGCAACAACCAGCGCTGGACCGTCCGCCAGGTCAACCCGGACGGCAGCATCACCGCCGACCTGCACGACCGCGGCGTCACCCGCGGTCTACCCGCCTGGTACGTCAACGCAGGCCATGTGCGGCTCGGCTACGCCGCCACTGCCGCCTCCGTACAGGGCCTGACCGTCGGCAAGACCGGTACCCGCCGCGGCACCGCGCACACCATCGTCGCCGACGGCATGACCCGCAACGACCTGTACCCCGCGGCCACCCGCGCCACCGACGGCACCCACATCTACGTGATCTCCACCCGGCACGGCGACCCGCACGACGTGATCCGGCCCGAATCCGTGCAGCCGCCCACCGCCGCCGAAACACTCGCCGCCGTCATCGGCCGCGACGGAACAACAGTCTCGGCCACCTCGGCAGCCCGAAACGCAACCGACCCCGCAGTCCGGCTCGGACCCGCCTGCGACGCCTACACCCACGCCGTGCACACCGCCGCCGCGGACACCCTTGGGCCGCAACGCATGCAACAACTCACCACCGACGCCGAACGAGCCGTGCCCGGCGTCACCGCCGGGAGCGGATGGCACGAGCTACACCACCACCTAGCCGCGCTCACCCTCGCCGGCCGGGACGCCGTCGCAGACCTGACCGCCGCGACAGCGCAACGCGAACTCGGCTCCGCAGCCGATCTGGCAGCCGTACTGGGCTGGCGCCTCGGCCCCGCCGACGACACGCAGCGGCCGCTGCCCTGGCTGCCGCCCATCCACCCACCACTAGCCCAAGACCCCCAGTGGGCCGCCTACCTCACCGGCCGGGCCGTCCTCGTCACCGATCTCGCGAACCAACTCCGAGACCACGTCGGCGGCTGGACGCCCGCCACCGCGCCCGAGTGGGCCGGCCCCTACCTCCACCGCCCCGACCTGGCCGCCGACCTGGCCGTGTGGCGGGCCTCCCGCAGCATCGCCGACACCGACCTGCGACCAGCCGGGCCTCGACCCGAGCGCACCAGCGACCGGGACTGCCACCGCGAACTCACCAACCGAGCACTCGCCGCCGCAAGCGACCCCTCCGTCGCTGCCGAACGCTGGCAGGCCGCTATCGAATCCCTCGGCGCACCCCAGGTCCTCGCCGACGACTACTGGCCCGTCCTGGCCGCCAGACTCGCCCTGGCCGACACCGCCGGCCGCGACGTGCAACACATGCTTGACGCCGCGCTGTTCGCCCGGCCACTACCCGCCGAACAGCCCGCCGCCGCGCTCTGGTGGCGGCTGGCCCCGCACATCGGCGGCATCGACGCCGCCCTGCCCGCCGGCCAACACCAACAACCAACGTGGGCCACCTGCATCACCGCAGCCATCGGTGACGACCTCGCCACGGACATTACCGAAGACCCGCTGTGGCACACCATCATCGCCGCCGTCGACGCCGCCACCCGCAGCGGAATCGACCCCAGCCGGCTCGCCAGTGACGCCGCAGCCCTGCTGGCCACCCACACCGCCGGACTGGCCCGCCACCAAGCCGCGGCCGCGCTGCTATGCACCATCACCGACCTGACCGACCCCGAACCGCTCACCGACCCCGAAACCCTGCCCCCCGATCCCGCCGACGACGACCTCCGCCCGGCCATCGACGCCCACACCGCGCGGCCGGTCGCTGATATCGCCGCACCAGCCACCTGGACCACGAAAGTCCCACACCTGCCCGAGCCGCCGCCCGACCCCGAAGCCCTGCCCCCCGATCCCGCCGACCATCTCGCCGTCGCCGGCGGCGACCGGCCCGAGCATGTCCCCTCCGACAGACTGCTATCCGCAATCTCCGATGCTCACGGCTACTACACCCGGCTCGCCCCACGATCCTGGGTCCCCGACTACATGCACGACCGCGGCCTGCCCGCCGCCAGCGCTGGCTACGCCCCCGCCGGATGGGACCACCTCGTCCGCCACCTGCGCCACCGCGGTTACACCAACGCCGAACTCCTCGCCACCGGCCTAGCCCGAACCTCCACCCGCGGCGGCCTCATCGACGCCTTCCGCGACCGCGCCGTCCTTCCGATCCACAATGCGGACGGCCGCGTCGTCGCCTTCACCGGCCGCGCTAACCCCTACCTGTCGCCGGCACCCGGCGGCTACCTGCCGCCGAAGTACCTCAACTCCCCCACCACCGATGTCTTCCGCAAGGCCGAACTGCCCTACGGACTCACTCCCGCCGCGATACAAGCCCTAGCCGATGGCGCCGACCTCGCCATCTGCGAAGGACCCATGGATGCCGAAGCTATCAACGCCGCCGCCGGAGGCCGCATCGTCGCAGTGGCCCCCCTCGGCACCGCTCTCACTGCCGAACAACTCGACACCCTGAGTCGCATCGCACCACTAGATCAGCGACACGTCATCAGCGCATTCGACAACGACGCCGCCGGCCGCGCCGCGGCCGCCCGCGCCTATCCCCTGCTGGCCGCCGCCGGCGCTGCCAACACGACCACCCTCACCCTGCCGACCGGCACCGACCCCGCCGACGTTCTCCACCGACAAGGCGCAACCGCGCTCACCAGCGCTCTGACAACGCCCGGGCCACCACTGGTCGACCTAGCCGTCGACCACGAGACCAACCTCGACCAGAAGCAGCTACACAGCAGCAGCGAACGCGCCCACGCCGCCGCCACTGCGACACGATGGGTCGCCGACAACATTCCCGACGTCGATCAGGCGCACCGCCAAATCCAGCGTGTCGCCAACACTCTCGACCAAGACCTGATCGAACTCGTCATCCAATACGCCGCCCGTGCAGAACACCACCAGCCACCTACGGGCAGCCCACGGCAACGCCCGATGACGCTCGTAGCGGATGACCCCCTCCGACTACCCCAACCGCCGACCCTGAGCGCCTCTGCCCGTCAGATTCTCGGCGAGCGGACCCATCGACGCCGCGACCTGCCAGCATCACTCGCGTCAATCCAACCGGCCGGACCCGTACTGCGCTAGCTACGCTTGGCACGCATGCCGGCAGGCCACGAGACGCCGTCACGGCCGGGCACGTGCCCCGGCCGCTAGCGGTGCCAAAGTCTTGGAGGCTGTGGTTGGCTCGCTACTGATGGACACGGTGACGATCCGTAAGCGCAAGCGACCTGCCGGGGCTGGGGTCTGGTCGGGCTACCTGGTGGCCGAGGACGCGGCCGGGCTGTGGGTGTACACACCCGCCGGTTCCGCCTACGTGGGCCACGATGGCCACCGCTTCGACAGGTGTGAGGTGGCGCAGGATTCGCAGGGTCATGGCCGCGACAGTGTGGTCCTGCTGCCCCGTGACCGGTGGTTCGTGGCGCATTTCGTGTATGGCGGTGAGCTGCTGGTTCACGTGGACATCTGCACGCCGCCAGTGTGCGTTGACGGTGTTTGGTCGTATGACGACTTGGAACTTGACCCCTATTTGACCGCGAACGGTGTCTTCGGCATCGAGGACGAGGACGAGTTTCTATACGCCTGCCGCGAGGGTCTGGTGCGGCCAGGGGAACGCGACGCCGCCGCCCGCGCAGTCGAGTGGATCACCGTGCAGTTCGGCCGACTGGATGCGCCGCTGATCGTGGCCGGTCAGGACCGGTTGAGCAAGGCGCGAACACTTCAACTCCGCCCCATCCATCCGTCGATGGGGCCCTTCGGACAACACGGTATCGGCGCCCCGGTCGCGGAGTGACCCGCCTGTGTGGGCAATGCCGCACGCCATCGCCGGGCGCGGTGCCAGGCGAGGCCACTGAAGATCGAGAGCCGATGGTCGGCGGGGGTATGCGGCCAGCCTGGGCAGTCGGCGTCGGATGCGGTGCTTGGTGACGGCCAATGGAGTGGTTCGCGGCGAGGGTCGGTAGGCGCGACTGTTGCGGCCCCTTTCATGCGTGCCCGGTTCCGACCAGATTGTTGCGTAGGAATGTGATCCCGGCAGTCGCCTGTGCCCTGCGGGTTGCAACATCAAAGAAGTGACCCGTGCCGGGGATCGGCGTGAAATCGATGACCGCGCCTGCACGCTGGTACGCGGACCGGATCTCTTCGGGCTGATCGATCGGAATACCGGCATCACCGTCTCCGTGAACCACCATCAGCGGGCTTGCCGAAGCAGAGACATGGCTGCTCGTAGCGGAGTCTCTGGCGCTATCGGGGTCATCCTTGGCGCGGTCACCGAGTAGCCAATCGTGCGGGTCGACCCCGAGCCGGTGGAACGGTGACTCGGCCGGTGGCGGTGGAAGCCGGGCGATGTTCACCGGCGCACTCCACGCCACCGCAGCCTGGATCGCGCTGCTTGGCCCCACCAGGCCGACTGTCCCCTCAAACTTGGCCACGGCGCCGGTCACGGCCAGCATCGTGGCCAGATACCCACCGGAGGATGAGCCCCACGCCCCGATCCGTCCGGGGTCGACCCGCAAGAGGCCTGCGTGGTGTCGCAGCCAGCGCACAGCAGCCTTCACGTCATGCACCTGCGCGGGAAAGCTGGCTTCGCGGCTGTGCCGATACTGCGGACGCGCAACCGCAAACCCGTCGGCGAGAAGCTGCTGTGTGAGCTCGGCGCCCAGCTGATCCGTCTTGTGAGAGCCCATGGCGAATCCACCGCCATAGATGATCACGACCACGGGCGTCGCATCGTCCCGAATGGGGACGTACAGATCCATCAGCAACGGCCGGTATCCCATCGGCTGCGCGAAGACGATGTCTTCGTAGCAACGCCCGAGATCAGTGACGCTAGCCGCAGGCGGCGCCGAAGGTGGCAGTTGGTCATCCGCGATGGTCACCGAACCCATGCACGTATGTTGCCAAAGTCGGCGGTCATCACCTCAACAGGGCCGATGTTGCCCAGTCCCACTCAAGGATCGGCTTGTGGTGCTCGAAGGACTACCGGTTGATGGCCGTTAGTCAATTACCGGTCGCCGCTGGATGATTAGCACGGTCATCGCCGAGTCGGCCCACGATGTGTGCTGTTCTCCACGCGCAAAAACGGCTGCCCAGCCTGCCGAAATCGGGCGCTCGACGTCATCATCGCCCGCGCTACGACCGTGCCCGCTGATCACATAGAAAACTTGCTCGCGCCCAGCCGGATGTTTCGGCAAGCTCGACCCGGGTTGAAGGCTCGCGACATCGATCTTTACCCGCTCATCCAACGTGCCAGCGTTGAGCGATGCCATGGCGATGCCGTCCGCTCCGTCGAGGTCCACGTTCGGGATCTGCTCCACGTACATGCCGGAATCATAAGTCAGCATCCAACGACCCACGGGCCGCCGACAGGTCAGGACGCGACAAGACACGTCGACCCCGCGCCGGAAGCGGATCGGCTTGCGGTGACGACTTTGGCTACTCGGCAGGTGATCCACCCCGCGCTCCACCGTGGTCGGTGGCTCGTACGATCTCGGCATGGCGCACCGAAGCTGGCTTGCCCTCGTTGTCATCGATGTTGCCGACCTGGAGCGCGGCGCAGGCTTTTGGGCGGCCGCACTCCGAGGACGAGTTGTGCAGCAGCCGTACGGCCAGGGCATCTATCTGTCGGTCCTGGTACCGACGGGCGCAGGAGACGCGACCTTGCTCGTGCAGAAGGTACCGGAAGCCAAGACTGCGAAGACGCGTGTGCACTTGGACATAGGCACTGACGATGTCGACGCCGAAGTCGCACGACTGGAGGCACTCGGGGCACGCCAGCAGCGGATGGTCGTCGAACGCGGTCTGCGATTTTGCGTGATGGAGGACCCGGACGGCAACGAGTTCTGCGTCGTGCCCGGACAGCGATCCGATGACTGGCCAACTTGGTGATCCATAGGCCGCCGGTCACCAATCCACAACCGGGGCCGTGACGCGTCACTGCGTCGTCCTCACTCTCCAGGACACGCGCGGCAGGTCGGCTGGTCCTGTGCACTCATCACCTGAATTACTCCGTCGATGAACTCGCCAGCCGATCGGGTGCAGGGCCCCAGGTCATTCCCGCGAGTTTGCGCTGTCAATGCTTCCTCTACGACAGGGTCTGGCCCGTGCTGACGGGTCCACCATTGCGCCCCACCTAGCTTGGAGACCAACCGCCCGTCAATCGCGTACGCCTCAGCACGGCAAGCGTTCAAGACGGCGTACCGCTGGTCGGCGTGCACCCGGGCCCACTCAAGTTCGGCCGTCAGGAGGGTCAACAGCATGTTGCGGGGCACTGGACCGATCGTCTCCTTGGGATCCGTGCCGGCGATCGTGATCCCGCTCTGTCGGGTGACGGCGTAGTGCGCGACCAAGTCGGGGTCACCGTCCCCACCGTCCAGCACGACTCGGTCAGGGCTGGCTACGTGAAGCCGGAATGGCCACGGTGGCGCGGGTGCGGCCGCGTCGCATGGGGCCACGATGGAGAGTTCCAACGGGAAGCCGGATGCCTGCGACAAGAGGTCACTGCCCAGCCGGTCACAGTCGGGGGCGCCGTCCCCGACGATCAGCATGTCCAGGTCCGAGGCCGGGGCGAACCCGCCGAGTGCGGCTGACCCGTGCACGTACGCTCCGGCGAGCACGGACAGGTGCACTGAGCAAACGCGCGCGACCTGGTCGGCTTGAGCCCTCCACACTGGCTGGTCTGATGTCACGCCGCCCAGTATCAACCTCGGGAAGTTTGACGGCGGCGGCACAAGGCTCGGATCGCCATCACGCCCCGGGCGGTGAGCACCCTGCAACGGGCGACAGCCGGACCGCGACCAGAGGTGCAGCCCGCCACCGGCTGATCCTGAACCGAATATGGATCCCGTTACGACGGTCTGGGGATCTTGAGCGGTGTCCGATTCGTCCAACCGTTTGCGTCGCCGCGCAGCGTCCCACTGCGGAACCCGTAATCGCGAATCTTGGCTAATGATGCAATCACCAAACCCTCGCAGCCGCTCTCATGCCCGGTCAGCCGGTCCAGCGACAGTTGGGTTTGTGGTCCAGCTCTTCCCTGATAAAAGCCCCGCGGGACTGCCCCGGCGCAGTGAATGCAAGCCAGGTGGCCAGGGGACAAGCTCGGTACTGCCACTCGATACCGTCTGGGAACCGGACGAGGATCGTTTCGGCGTCGGATAGGTAACACTCTGCGACGATGCGGGATGACCCAACGACGGGAGTCCACTCGGGGATGTCAGACACTGTACGTGTTCCTCCAGGCCGCCACGCTCGCGGTCAGGTCAGGCGCGGTCGGCGGCTCCCGCCAGGGAGCGAGAGAGGGGTCGTCGGCCGCGGGCGGTGGGTAGGGCAGGTCGATGAGCACTCGGCCGGGGAGGGCGATGGCCTCGCCGCTGACCACCGCCTCCCCAGTTCGGAGCGAGGCGAGGAGCGCGCTGAGACCGACGACGCTGTCCGGCAGCGCTGCGCGTACGGTCGACTGATCGCTGGCGTTGCTGAGGCGCAGCGCGATCAGAGTGCCGCACTGCGCCAACGCGGTGTGTGGCAGCTCGGATGGCCGCTGCGTGACGAGCATGAGACCCACGCCGTACTTGCGGCCCTCACGTGCGATGCGGTTCGCGGACAAGGCCGCGAGTTCGGTGTAGCCGTCGTGGAGGTAACGGTGGGCCTCCTCCAGCACGACGAGAATAGGCCGCGGCCGGCCGACTCCTGGACCGCCTCCGGGGCTGTGCATCGCGACCTGTAATACCAGATTGAGCACAACTCCGATGGCGAGCTCGGTCGCCACGGCAGGAACGCCGTTGAAGTCCAAAACCGAGATCGGCTGGTCTGCGCCCAACCAGCCGGCGATGACGTCGGGCAGCGGGTCTGGCCTGTTAGGGTCGGCTGCCGGTTCCTGCATGAAGGCCAGCCGCGGGTCGACGAGGCCCAGCCGAAGCAACTCCGGTGTCGTCCCGTACGCGCCGTGCAGGGGCGCTTTGTGGGGTGCCGCCCCGCCCGGGTTGTACGGGGCGAACGCGGTGGGCCGGAGATCCTGCGCATCGCCGGGTCGCGTCACGCGCGCAGTCGCCGGATCCGACTTGTTCTCTCGCGTCTCGTTGTTCTCGTAGTCCAGCGTGTACCAGACCTCGCGCAGATCGAACGGGACCGGCGTGTCAGCGGTGATCGCGGCCTCATCGAGTGTCACCCAGCCGGCGCTTGCGGCGAACGCACGTCGACCCTCAACTACCAGGTCGTTGAACCGGGACAGGGCAGTTGTCCCCGGAGTCGTCCCGGTGAACGCGCGCAGGATATCCGCAGCGGGCAGCGCCCAGTAGGGCACTCGAAGTTTGCCGCTGCCGCGGGTCAGGACGGACTGGACGTTCGCGACGGACCCCAGCGCCGATTGGTACTCCCCGTGCGGGTCGACGATGACGATGTTCGCGGCACCCCAGCCCTGTTGCGCGAACGCCTGCAACAGGGTGGCGACGGCGCTGGTCTTGCCCGATCCGGTGGATCCGACGACCGCGGTGTGCCGCAGCACGAGACGTCCGGCCTCTAGGCATGCCGGAATCTCCTCAGCGGAAGCGATACGCCCAAGTCTCACGTGCTTGTCGTCAGGCGGTGGGAACACGGCGCGCAAATCGTCGGCTGTCGCGAAGTGCACCGGGTCGTCGAGTCCTGGGTAGCTGGCGACGCCGCGGTGGAATCGGCCGGTGCTCCGGTCAACTTCACCTAGTAACTGCACCTGTAGCCAGCGCTCGTCGGCATGGGTGACGTCACCGGGAGGCTGCCCTCCGACGAGCTCGCTGATCCCGACGAGCGTGACCGTGCCGAGCAGGTCGACCAGTCCCTGCGGGATCCGTACAAGCGAGCCGATCTGGCCGATCGGCTGCAGGCGTCCGCGGAAGACGGGGGCGATGCCGGCGAGCTCCTCATCCAAGGCGACCGTGACGGTTCCGCCTAGAACGTGCCGCACCCGACCGACCTGGGTTGGTGCCGACTCAGGCACTGGCGCTCCTGCTAGCGGTGGCGAGCAGGAGCGCCAGCCGCTGTTCGAGGTCGCCCTCGGGCGGCGAGCTCCGGGCGAGGAAGGCAGCGAGGTTAGCGAACGAGCCAAGGCCGAAGCCGCCCGAGTCCCAAAGGTCGGGGGGCGCGTCGGCCGGTGTGGACCAGGGCGACAATTGCCCGCCAAGCACCGCGGACCCCGGTCCGGTCACCTGCAGGTTCGGCGTACGCTGCGCACGCTCTGTCAGCTGATCGGGGGGCTCGTCGTAGCAGAAGGCGACGAACTCCGTGCGCGGTCTGCGTTGGGCGGCGTCGAACAGCACCTCGTTCAGGTGCTCGTCTCCGAATGAGTACCCGGTGATGAGCACGAGCGTCTCAGGGTGGTACAGAGCCCGGCGCAGCCGATCCTGCAGCACGACGAAGGGGACGCGTCGGGACTCCTCGTACTTCGCGTCCGACGGGTATATTGCTGCGGCCGCGCCCGCGGCGACCGCGCTGCCGAGTCGCAGTACTTCTCGGCGCGCTCCGTCGTCCCAGCGCCAGTTGACCGACCCATGCAGCTTCCACAGCCGCACGAGGAAGCTTGGCATCCACGCGTCGCCCTGAGCTGGTTCTGCCTCAACCAGCTCGGTCCGGAAGCGGGCGGCGAGGATCCCGACGAAGCCGTCGAAGTATGGGACACCGAGCTTCTCGAGCGCCTGCTCAACGACGAGGTCGTAGTTGACCGTGAACACCTCAAGCGGCAGGTGGTAGTCCGCCCGTGCCGCCCAGGCAGCGAACCTCAGCGCCGAGGTGATGTCGGCCGCGTCGACGTCGAGCGCCGCGACGATTTCGCGGCACACCGAACCGTCTAGATCCATTGCTTCGGTATGTGTCAAGCCGTCGATGGCGTCGGTACCCTCGACCAGCGCCGCGATACGGCGCACCCGGCTCAGCGCCTGCTCAAGAGTTCGACCGGCGAGCTGCTTGGTGAGCTGCTGTCTTTGCGCCGGGGCCAGCCCGGCCAGCACCAAAGCCTCCAGCGCTGCGACGTCCGGCAGCCCCGCCGCCCTCGAAGCGCCAGCACCGAGGAACACGCACACGTGCCGCGAGCGACTTGCGAGTTTGGCGCTCAGGCTGTGCGCGAAGGACTCGACATCGTGTTGCGCCACGGCAGTACTCTACGTCCTATCTGCCCGAAAGGCGTAATGGTGCGCCGGACCAGGGCACGAGCCGCACCGGGGCAGCTCAGTCCACAGCAATCCCGGATTCACCAACTTACGATCCGGGACTTTTTGCAGGCTCGCGGGCGGGCGTACAGCTCGATTTCAGTATCTAGGCACTCAGGTCGACCGGTCGGCGCCAAAGGAGGGGCATCACGTGGTTACGTAATGAGACTACGAGCGACGGTGTTGCCGCCGCGACGTACGCGAGGGCTTCTTCGGCGATCAACGCCAAGTCCGGGTCGGCGAGGTGTCGCTGCAGTTCCGTCTCCCACCCGAGGTGCATACCGGACTTGGCGACTTTGTATAAGAGATCAGCCGTTGTGTTCAGCGCGTCGTCATCGACGGTTCCGGCATAGCCGAGGATGGTGTCCCAGAAGCTACCCCAGTCTGCAACCGGGTCGTTCGGCAAGGCCTTCGAGGGGTCGCGTTTCACGGTCGCGAGACCGCCAACGGCATTTGGGAGGTCGGCCCGTTCAGCCAACCGACCGATTACTTGTTGGACTTTCTCGGCGCAGTTGCGGGCCGCGCGAGTACTGCCTAACGCGTCGCGGAGGCTGTCGGCGATCAATCCTCGCACGGTCTGGTTAAGGGTCGCCGCGCGCGTCAGCATAACCACGAACAGGTTGAGGTCGTCTGGTCCGGGGCCATGGAGGGCCGTGAGAGCGTAGGCAGCTAATGTGTTGAGCCACTTCGGTATACCTGATGTCATGCCGTCGTCGACTATCTCCAGGGCAATCCTGGGACCCACTGGCAGGATGGCGCCGAGTCGCTCTGGAGCGTCGTCGATGCCGAGCACAAGCTCGACGATCGCTTGGTGCGGGTGTGGTTGGGGCTCGGAAAAGTATCTGCCGCAGCTGAACAGGAACGCGTTGCGCCAGTGCGGTGAAGCGGCGATGCGCCGGAGCCTGGGGACGACCTCGTCGAGTGTGCCCGTGGTGAGCTCCATTGCGGCCATGAGTTCCTGCAGTGATCGAACGTCGAATCCGAATCCGCCACCGGATTGTGGCGCGAGCAGAACCAACCGGTGGGTGGCGGTGGTGACGATGGCCGACAGCAGACTGGCGTCGGTAGTGGAGGGTTGATAGTCGGCGTCGGCGAGCACGCGCCACGCAATGTCGTTGAGCTCGTCCGCGGTCAGCACCGCGTCCGAACCGGTGGCCGTCTCGGCTCGTTGTTGCAGCAGCAGCCCGGCGCGGCGGTGCAGGTCGAGAATCTGCTGAGCGTTGTTGCGCAGCAGATTAGCGGCGAGCGGTTTCGTTTGCTCACGGGACAGAACCGTTTGGTAGTAGCCCCAGAACAGGCCGAACCGGTCGGGGGCGAACTGACGCGCCGTCTCCGCGATGATTGTCATGATGAGAACCTGCAGCGGGGTTCGCATCAGGTGGCGTAGGGGCTCCTGCTGGGCGGCCTGGCTGAGGAGCGTCTCGATTCCAATTCGGCGGGCCTCGTCATCTTGAACACGTACCCGTGTGACCATGCGTCCGTAGGTCAGGGCGTCTTCGATGGTGAGGTCGGCGAGATCCACCCGTTCGAATAGGCTCTCTGGCATGTCCCCGGCGTAGCCATTCGGCCGCGTGGTCACCACGAGGAACATGTCAGCGTCGTTAGCCTCTGCGTCGGACGCGAATGCGGCGATGTCGCTGACGAGGCCCTTGCGGACGTTCGGCTCGGTCACCTCGTCGAGACCGTCCAGGACGAGCATCGACGGCCACGCCTTGAACCAGGGCCACAAAGCCCACTTCGGCACTGCTTTGGTGGCAATCTGCTTTGACAGGGTCTCAGCTATCCACGACAGGAGCGTGTAGTCGCTGTCGGTCGCCTTCGCCAAAGCGAAGCGGGCGAGGTCCACCCGGAGCGGCCACCGACGGTGCGAGGGCACCGACACGCCCATCGCCTCCAGCGCGGATGCCGTGCCCTGCACCGCGGTCTTGTGCTCGTCGCCGAGGTCTGTGTCCTCGCTAAGCCATGCTGCTCGATAGGCGTGCACGAGGAACTTGCTGATGGTCGTCTTGCCGTTTCCGGGCGCTCCGACGACGACCACATGCCGGGGTTTGCTGATGGCGGCAAGCGAAGGACGCATCACGTGGTCCCCGCGCTGCAACGCGTGCCTGATCATCCGATCCGGCGTATCGGATCCGTTCACCAGAACCGGCAAGTCGATGACGACGCGATCCACAGGGAAGCCTTTCGGCTGCGCCCCAGCCTCGTCGAAGTAGATGTTTCGCTCGTTGATTAGGGCCCAACGAGCGTGCGCCTTCAGTGCAGGCGCGAGTTCACTGTCTTCCAGGGTGGCCGACAGCCTTGAGAGGTCTGCCAGTACGTCCCCGGCGGTCAGAAAGCCGTCGAAGGCTCGGCGCACACCCTCGTGGGCATCGAGGAACCCGTCGATCTGATTGCCGTCCCAGATGCGCCAGGACCGCAGCCTGCGCATTCGGTCGCGCCGCGCCTCTCGCTCGCGACGCGCCGAGCCTTTCGCCGACTCATCGAGGTAGCCTTCTGCCGACTCGTCATCGAAATGGTCCAGATACTTCTGAATCCGCTTGGTGACGGTGTCGAAGCCGCCCCGTTCGGCAACTGGTGTGAGCGCAACGTTGGTAACGAACACGAGGTAGTGCGGCACCTGGCCTCGCCCGCCGTCGGGGTCGGACCACTTGTCGAGTTCGTTGCGGATCTGTTCCCACAGCCACGCGGCGTCTGTCGCTGGCCTTTCCAGCGTCGCCTTGTGCTTTACCTGGAAGACGGTGGTCCCGTCCCACGAGTCGGCGCCGTATCGCTCGTCGGCAGACCACAAGAGGACTCCGTTGGCGAGCAGGTCCCGGCCTCCATCGGGTCCCCGGCCCATGGGGTGAACCCTGGCACCCAGGACCTTGACCGCCAATGCGGCGGCGCAGTCCTGGAATCCAAGCGGTCCTAGCCGCTGCAGGTCATAGCGCACCCGTGGCTCCCAACTTTGTGTCCGGATAGTCATCGTCTCGCATAGGGGTGACAGCCGCGCAGTGAGCACCCTCCCTCCCCCCGAGGGCAGGACGCATGAGCCAATCGGTGTTGTGGCGGTGGACTGCCCCTGCGCGCCGGGTTGGCAGTAACACATCACCGCGTTGCGCTGCCTTGGAGCTAGCAGCGGTGCCACTCGGGTAGGTCCGGCCGGAGTTGCGCCCCGGGCGTCGGGATTCGTCGATGGGGGCGGTGACCGCGGTGACGGTGCCGTAGGCGGCGGAAACTTCCCGAAGGTTGTCCTTGCGTCCTGCGCGATGTGTCGGCAATGTCGGATACGGTCAGGAAGCACGGCGTGCGGTACACGAAAGGGCAGAGGTATGGGCAGGAAACGAGGGTTCTTCGCCGAAGTGGCGCATCAGCAGCAACTGGCTAAGAAGCAGCGGGAGCGTGAAGCTGCTGCGGCGCACCGCGCGATGCTCAAGGCGCTGCGCGACCAGGAGCGGGCACGGCAACACGCGGAGCGTGCTCGGCGAGCCGCGGAGGCTGCCGACGCCCGCGAGAAGGCCCGCTTGGAGAAGGAGGCGGCCGCGGCGCACGCCGCCGAGCAGATGGCCAAGGTGGACGCGATGAACGCATCCCTCGAGGCGGCGTACGGCGAGATCGACGGCATCTTGGCTGCGACTCTGACTGTCGATGACCATGTCGATCTGGAGAGTTTGAAGGTCGTGGTTGAGCACCCGCGGTTCAAGCCGGGTGCGGCCGGCATCCCGACCCCGTCGGTGCCCGACCTGGTGTACCCACCAGAGCCCGAATATGTTGAGCCGCCCGCGCCGAAGGGCCTGTTCGGCAAACGCAAGAAGCACGAGACGGCCATCGAGCAGGCCAAGGAGCAGCATCAGGCCGATGTGGCGGCCTGGCGCGCTGCTATCGAACGCGCCGACGCGGAACATGCTGCGGCGACGGCGGCGCGGGAGGCCGCCGAGAAGCAGCGGCTGGTTGATCTTGCCGAGCTGGAAGCGGTGTACCGCACCGAGTGTGAGCAGCGGGAGAAGGATGCGGCGCAGCGGAACGAGGAGTTGGCGAAGCTCATCAATGATTTCGCGTTCGATGTCGAGTCGGCCATCGACGAGTACATCGGTATCGTCCTGTCGAACTCGGTGTATCCGGACGTGTTCCCGGTCGAGCATGACTACCGGTTCGACCTGGCCAGCCGCGAATTGACGATCACCGCGCTCGTCCCGCCGCCCGAGAAGGTGCCCACCATCAAGGCGTACCGGTATGTGAAGTCGAAAGATGAGATCGTCCCGTCGGACCTGTCGGCCAAGGCTCGCAAGGACCGGTACTCCTCGGCGGTCGCGCAGGTGGCGGTGCGCACCCTGCACGAGGTTTTCGAGGCGGACCGGACCGGCAAGGTGCACGCCATTTCGCTCAGGGTCGGCTCGGAGGCTATCGATCCGGCGACCGGCCGACAGGAATTGGTGCCGTTCGTGGTGGTGGCGGCCGACCGTAAGCAGTTCCTCGAGTTCGACCTAGCCAATGTCGTCCCGTCGGCCACGTTGGACCATCTCGGTGCCGCCGTGTCGAAATCGCCGCTGGACCTGGTGCCGGCGGATACCTCCCGCGGCGTGCGGATGCGGGGGCAATGACCATGCGGTTCAACCCGCCGCCGGGTTGGCCCACCCCGCCGCCCGGGTGGCTGCCGCCGGCCGGATGGAACCCGGATCCATCGTGGCCCGATCCGCCGGAACGCTGGCAGCTGTACCTGCCCGACGATGACGACGAGCCCGTCGACGGTCCAAGCGACGGCGATCAGAGCGGCGACGTCGAGACCGCAGGCCCCGACGAGGCTCCACCCCGGACCGGCAAGTCCGCCGCCCCAGCGGCGGGCGGAGCCACCACACCACCGAGTTCAAGTGTCGCGAACGAGCCGGCCGCCGTTGGTGCCGCGCCAGCCGGGACGGCGCAGCTACTCGCCCGTATCGCCGAACTGGAGGAGCGACTCGCCGCCGCCGGCAACGACGTGGTCGAGCTAAACGATCAGCGGGTGTTGCAAAGCGTCGGCATCTACCGCTACCACCACCCGCTCGAGACGGCCGCCGCCTACAAGGAGCGCCTCGCGAGGATCGACCAACAGATCGGCGCGTTCGTCAGCGAGCGACGAGCCGTGCTCGCCGCCGACATGTTCACCTTTGACGGGTCGCTGGCCCGCGGGCGGCGCATGGTCAAAGACCTATCCCGGTTGATGCTGCGTGCCTACAACGCGGAGGCGGACAATTGTGTGCGAACGCTGCGCTCCGGGAACGTCTCGACGGCCCGCAAGCGGCTCGAGTCGGCGATGGCGGCGATCGAGAACCTCGGCGCGGTCATGGAGATGCGCATCAACCCGCAGTATCACGCGGTGAGGGTGATGGAACTCGAACTCGTCGCCGACTACCAGATGAAGCGACAGCAAGAGAAGGAAGAGGCCCGCGAGGAGCGGGCGCGGCTGCGCGAGCAGCGCAAGGTCGAACAGGAACTGGCCCGGGAACGGGAACGGCTCGATAAGGAACGGGCGCACTACGAACATGCGCTCGCGCAGCTGCGCATCAACGGTGACGCGACCGCGATCGGGGAGCTGGAGGGCCGGCTGGCCGATATCGACCAGGCGATCGCCGATAACGACTACCGCGCGGCGAACATTCGCGCCGGGTATGTGTATGTCATCTCGAACATCGGCGCGTTCGGGCCCGGAATCGTCAAGATCGGGATGACGAGGCGCCTCGATCCGATGGACCGGGTCCGTGAGCTCGGCGACGCGTCCGTGCCGTTCCGCTATGATGTCCACGCCCTGCACTTCTCCGATGATGCGGTCACGCTGGAAGGCGACTTACACCGGCATTTCTCTGATCGGCGCGTGAATTTCGTCAATATGCGACGCGAGTTCTTCTTCGCCAGCCCGACGGAGGTGCGCGACGTGCTGCTGGAAAAGGCCGGCGGACTGCTCGAATACACCGAGGCGCCGGAGGCGCCGGAGTATTTCCAAAGTGTCGGTTCGTGGCCGGAAGGTATCGCACCGGCCGCGGGTGAGGGCTAGTGGCGGACGTGGTAGCCGGCTCTACTACCGCCGCGAGCGGCCCGGTGGAACTTCTCAGCTCACTCATGCGCGTTCGGCTTGACGACTTCTCACGCCACGCCCAGTAGCGCACGCCGCCGCGAACCACGACGGCCTCAGCGTCATTTTCGCAGGTTGAAGGGTCTGTCCTACACGGCGAATCCGGCGGCCACCTCAGCAGTTCGTCCCATAGGAGCAACCACAATCGGTACTACTCGGGTGGCTGGCCACGATCACCGCTCAGTCGATCTTGGACGTCCCGCCAATCGGGTCGCGGTCGGTCATGACCGGGGCGACCGGTAGCGGATCCTCCGGCGGTGACGATTCGGTTACGCACGGCGTGATCACGACACTGTCGATTCACGACCCCGCTGCGGACGCTCTGCAGGTCCGTAAGTGGTGTGGTCAGCCCGCCTCCGGGCGCCGCTGGATGATCAAAACCGTCATAAGTGAATCGGCCCACGACGTGTGCTGTTCGCCGCGGTCCCATACTGCAGCCCGGCCTGCCGAGATCGGGTGCTGAACGTCGTCATCGGCAGCGACTCGGCCACTCCCGCTGATCACGTAGAAGACCTGCTCCCGGCCAGCCGGGTGTTTAGGCAGACTCGATCCGGGCTGCATGACGGCAATGTCGATCTTGACCCACTCGGCAGACGTCCCAGCATTGAGCGCAGCCATGGCGATACCACCGACACCGTCCAGATCGACCTGCGTAATCTGCACGATGCGCATTTTCGAACTGTAGACCCGCTCGGGGCCAGCGCGCCACGGCCAGAATCCTCATCGCTAATCCAGGTGCTCTCACCCCAGCAGAAAGTGGTCGAGTCACCGACCACCTGCGACCACTTATCGAGCGGGGCCAAGGTCAACAGCGGTTGGCAGTCGCCTACCCCTGGGCCGTCCGCTGAGGATCCGCTTCCGGAGCCCTGATCGTCGCCTCCATCTGTCCGGTCGACGGGGAGGTTCAAGATCGACTGACCGATGGCAGTGGCCAGCGGCCCGAACAGTACCGCTCATCGTTCGGCTTGCGGAGTCGCACCTATGATTCGGCGCACTGGCGCGCCAGGGTGGCAAGGCTGTTCGCGAGTCGGTCGAGTCGCTGCAAACTGATGGCCTGGTTGAGCTCTTTGGCTGTCTTGGACAGTTCGGAGTGGCCAGGGACGGTGCCGGACGTGGGCGCGCCGAGCAGGGCTGCGACGCCGGAGGCTTCGCTGAGCGCCGGGTCGGCGTCCGGGCCTGGAGTGATGCGCCAGCTGTCGGCCGTGGCGTGGCTGGAGTGCAGGTCCTGGGTCACGGCGCACGCGTAGGCGACCCGGCCGGACGATGACACGTCGGGTTGACCCTGGGGCAGTCCGTGGCTCGCGCATGCCGTCGTGAACTCATCGACCGCCCGGTCCAACAGGGCCGGGTCGACCTGCACGACCCCCATGAGCAGGTCGCTGCCGGCCAGGGACAGGTCGCGGTAGCCGGGTACTTGCACGCCGCTGGCGGCGCCGATCAACCCCGCGGCCGCCACGACTCGATTGATGGGTGTGTCTGCGTCCCCGCCAAGCGGGACGGCCCAGGTGCTAGCACGCTCGCCTGTGCGGATCGGTTGCACGAGTGCGCAGGCGTAGTCCAGCCTGCCAGCCAGCGACACGTTGGGCGATGCGGGCTGTGCGGAGCCCCCGCGGATGATCGACACCCCGAGGGCGGCGCCGCCCACCAGGACGACGACCGCGGCAGCCGCGGCGACCAGCGTGCGGGTGGCGCATCTGCGAGCGCGCCCGGCCAGTCGGAGCTGGGCATCGGCACGGACGTCGGCGAGGTGCGGAAGATCCTCAGTCCGGTCGTTGAACGCCTGTTTCAGGTCGGTGATGTTCATCGCTTCTCCTGACCGCGCCGCCGCCTGCCCCTACCGATCGTCGCGTCCTCATTTGTCGGCCCGTCGGTGTCGGCGATCCGTAAGGTGGCCAGTCCGCGCGAGATGTATGAGCAGGCCGTGCCCGACGTGCAGCCGAGTTCAGCGGCAATGTCGTTGTCGCCAAGGTCGAGGTAGAACCGCAGCACGATCGCGGCACACTGCTGGCGCGGTAGCCGGGCCAGCAGTTGCTGGAGGTGGTCGCGGTCGTCGACGGCTCCGGTCGGGTCAGGCATCGCTTGATCCGGAACCTCGCCGGTAGCGGTCACTGTCACGTTGCGGTTGAACCAGCGACGCCGCTGGCCCAGGAACGTAGTGGTGACGATTCGCCGGACGTATGCCGCTGGGTGGGCCATCGTGTCGATACGCTTCCAATGAAGCTGCGCAGTCATCAGCGCGTCGGCCAGCACATCGTGGGCCTGTTGCCTGTCGCTGGTCAACGCCCGCGCGTACCTGGCCAGGGACAACAGCTCCCCGTCCACGAACTCCTCGAACGTCACCAAACCGAGCCCTTCCGCGCCAGCCCTCACCGACCGTGCTCAACCACTCCCACTATTTCAATGCGGGCCAACGTCGATTTGTTGTGCCACGGAGCGCATCGGCAACTGCCACCAACCCGAGACCCGTGCGCAAGCACGGTCCGACATCCGAAAGCGCGGGCCTCACTAGCCCGGCTGCTCGCGAATCGGTACCGCATGCCCATCGACTTGCGGTGACGATTTTGGCTGTCCGACGCATGATCACGAATTTGTCGCTTCTGGATGGTCCATGGGACTGGGCGGGCGCTGCTGCGGCCACGCTGGGCACAATCGTGATGTGCCTGTCCCTGTGACCGCGGTCGAACTCGCCGCCCACATCCGGCGGCTGCGTAACAGCGTTCTGGGACGCTGCTCGTTGCGATAGATGGCGAGGGCGGCGCCGGTAAGAGCACGCTGGCCAGTTGGCTCGCTGACGCGCTGGGCGGGGCGAGAGTGGTGTGCCTGGACGATTTCGCGTGGCCGGCGGTTTCGGGCTGGGATCGGCAGCGGATGATCTGCCAGGTCTTGGATCCGCTTCGGGCCGGCCGTCCCGGGCGCTATCAGCGTTGGGAGTGGGCAACCGACGTTGGTGCTGAGTGGCACGACGTTCCCACCGGCGGGGTGGTGATCGTCGAGGGAGTCTCGGCCACCCGGCAGGACCTGTCGGATCGGTGGGATCTGACCGTGTGGGTGTCGACACCCCGCGACGTGCGCTTGAAGCGCGGACTGGCCGGTGACGGTGAGGCGATGCGCCAACGGTGGCTGGAAGTCTGGACGCCTGAGGAGGACGCCTTCGTCGCCGACGAACGCCCCGCCGAGCGGGCGAATTTCATCGTCGGCGGTGCGTGAGACCGCTCCTTGCCATGCGCACCGCCCTGCCCTGCCCTGTGCTCCGATTGAGGCTTGGACGCCTCCGACATAGCGTGTTGCGAGTGACGATCGAGACGACCTGGCGCGGCGAGTTCAGCAGCGACGAGGCCGACCGGCTGCACGTCGAAGCCTTCGGTGCGGCCGTGGTCGACGTCGCCGACCGGGACTGGCGCCGTCTGGTTGAGCAGCACAGCCTTGGCTGGGTCACCGCCCGCGAAGCCGCAACCCACGGGGCCGCCGCCGAGCTTGCAGGCTTTGTCAATGTGGTGTGGGACGGCCGGACACACGCTTGGCTTCAGGACGTGATGGTGGCTGCCGACTGCCGGCGTCAAGGGCTCGGCGTTCGGTTGGTGCAAGCGGCAGCCGACGGTGCTCGCGCAGCCGGATGCGAATGGCTTCACGTGGACTTCGAGGCAGACCTCCGCCCCTTCTACCTGAATGCGTGCGGCTTCACGTCAACCAACGCGGGCCTGATGCGCTTGTGATCGACGGCATCGCAAGCGGATCGTTCAGCGGTGACGATTTCGGCTGGGGGCGACAGCGTTATAGGTCGAGGTAGTAGGAGGTGGCGGGAAGCTGGACAAACCGAGATGTCTCACACAGGGGCGAGCGCCGGGGCATAAGCGGGATCGCCTCTGGTCAGCCGGTCTGAGCGGGGGTGTCGCGTTTGCCCAGCCGCAGGTGCTCGGTGTGGTAGACGGCCTGGTCCAGGAGTTCGGCGACGTGGGTGTCGTAGAGGCTGTAGGTGACGCTGCGGCCGCGGCGGTCCCCGTCGACGAGGCCAAGGTGGCGCAGTAGCCGCAATTGGTGCGACACCGCGGACTGTGTCATGTCGGTGGCGGCCACCAGCTCGCCGACGGTCGCCGGACCGCGGCGCAGCCGGCCCAGGATCAATAGCCGGCTGGGGGTGGTCAGGGCCTGCAGTGTCTCGGCGACCGTCTTGGCGGTGGCCGGATCCAGCTCGGCCGGCCGCACCCGGCCCTGCACCCCGTGTCCCACCGCCCCACGGTACCTCATTCCAGGGACGCATGAACATCTGTGCATGTAGGCTGCCCGTGTGCGTCGCGGAGCGGAGCGGCGGGAACTGGTACCGGCGGACGAGAGGGAGCGGTGGGTTGGTGGTGACGAATACCCAGACGCACATCGACCAGACGGACCGGGTGGAGGCCGCCGACGCTGCGATCGAGCCGTGGTGGGCGCGGATCGACCGGAAAGATGTGGCGCGCACCGCGTTCGTGGCGATCCTCGCCGGGGCCGTGGCCGTGCTGGAGGCGACCGGCGCCGCCTGGCCGGCGATCGTCGGGGTGACGGTGATCGGACTGCTGGTGGGGTGTTGGCCGATCCTGGCCGAGGCGTGGGGCGATGTCCGGGCCCGGCGGATGTCCATGGAGCTGTCCATGCTGATCGCGATCGCCGCGGCCGCCGCGATCGGCCAGTGGGTGACCGCACTGGTGATCACCGCCTTCGTGCTGGCCGCGGAGATCCTGGAAGACCTGTCCCTGGACCGTGGCCGGGACGCGTTGTCGGATCTGTTGGCGTTCCTTCCGGCCACGGTGCTGGTCCGCATCGGCGGGGACATGCGAATCGTGCCGCTCTCGCAGGTCACCGTCGGCCAGGTCGTGGTGGTTTCGCCGGGCGGCGGGATCCCGGTGGACGGCGCGGTCGTCGCCGGCGCGTCCAGCGTGGACCAGTCCCGCATCACCGGCGAGCCCATGCCGGTGGATGTCACGGTGGGGGCGTCGGTGTTCGCCGGGTCGGTGAACCGGGTCGGCGCGATCGAGATCCGCGCGGAGCGGGTGGGCGCGGACTCGTCGTACGGGCAGATCATCGAGACCGTCCGGGCGGCGCAGTCCTCGCAGGCCCCGGCGCAGCGGCTGGCGGACCGGCTCGCTGCGTGGCTGGTCTATCTGGCCCTGGCCGCTGCGGCCGTCACCTTCCTTGTCACCAGGGATCTTCCGGCGACGATCTCGGTGGTCGTCGTTGCCGGCGCGTGCGGTATCGCCGCCGGCACCCCGCTGGCCGTGCTGGCCGCGATCGGCCGCGCTGCCCGCGGCGGCGCCTACATCAAGGCCGGCACCCACCTGGAACGGCTGTCCACGATCGACACGGTGGTGTTCGACAAGACCGGCACTCTGACCACCGGCACCCCCGCCGTGGTGGGCATTCGACCAGCCGGCGATGTGAGTGCGGAGCGCATGCTGGTGCTAGCTGCCGCGGCCGAGTCCTACTCCGAGCATCCCCTCGGCCAGGCTATCGTCGAACACGTTCGGGCCGCTGGGTTGCCGATCGGGCCCGCCGACGCCTTCACCTACGCCCCGGGCCGGGGCGTGACCGCCACCGTTGCCGGGCGGACCGTGGCAGCGGGAAACCGCGCCCTGATCTCCGACGCTCCCGAAAGCCTCCCCGGGCAGGGCACGGCCACCGCCGTGCATGTCGCCGTCGACGGCAGCTACGCCGGCACCATCCTGCTAACCGACACGATCCGCGGATCGGCCCGCGGGGCCGTGTCGGACCTGCGCCGGCTCGGCCTGCGGACGGTGATGCTGACCGGCGACCAGCCGGCCGCCGCCCACACCGTGGGCGCCGAACTCGGCATCGACGACGTGCGAGCCGGGCTGCTGCCCGACCAGAAACTCGCCGCCCTCAACACCGAACGCGCGGCCGGGCACCTGCTGGCCATGGTCGGTGACGGTGTCAACGACGCGCCCGCTCTGGCCCGCGCCGACGTCGGCATCGCGATGGGCTCGGGCACCGACATCGCCCGGGAGTCCGCCGATGTCGTGCTGATCAGCTCCGATCTGGGCGACCTGGTCCGCACGGTGCGAGTGGCCTGCCGCGCCCGGCGGATCGTGCTGGCCAACTTCGTCGGGACGATCGCCGTCGACCTGGTCGGCATGACCCTGGCCGCCCTTGGGATCCTCGGCCCTGTGCTGGCCGCGGTCGTGCACGTCGGCAGCGAATCCGCCTTCATCCTCAACTCCGCCCGGCTCATCCCCGGCCGGATCGGCAGCGGCAGGTCCGCGAGGGTGCGCCTTGCCGCGGCGGGAACCGGCACCGGCCGGGACGCGGGGCCGAACCCGGGCGGGGGGTAGGGCCCGCGCAGCGGAGGTCGGTGCGGCCGGGGTGGCTCAATCGCCGGCTCCGATCTCCGAGAGCACATTCATGTGAAGGGCGCCGCGTCGACATCTTGGACCGACCATAGATTCTGGTGCCCTCGGGCGGCGGTTCTGCTCGGCACACCCAGGGCCTTCGACGCGCTGTCGCTGGTGGCGGGGATCGCCGCCCTCGCCTCGGTGACCTACCTGGTCATCCCGGTCCGCCGGAATGCCGTCACCGCCCCGCCTGATCGTCGCCGGCGGCTTGTACATCGCCTTCGCCGCCGCTCTGTTCACCACCGTCGGGTGATTCACGCCGCGCGCCGTGCCGGTGGCGGTGATGCGCATCGGGGTAGTGCGGGTGCGAGTGCGTGATCGGCTCGTGCGTGTGCACATGCTTGTGCCGCGCGCCGGCCGGCACCTCCTGACCCGGTTCGTGGTGGTGCTGGTGGTGCTCGTCATGCACATGCCAATGTTCGTGCGTGATCGGCTCGTGGGTGTGCACATGATCGTGGACCTCCGTCAGGTGCAGCCACACCCCGACGGCCATGAGCGCCGCGGCGACGGCGACGGGCCAGGTCAGCGGCTCGCCCAAGGCGAGCGCGAGCACGGTCCCGAAAAACGGCGCAACCGAGTAGTAGGCGCCGGTGCGCGCGGTGCCGACGTGCGCCATCGCGATGATGAACAGCACCAGGCTGATTCCGTAGGCGACCAGGCCGATCGCTGCCGCTGCCGCGACGTTTCCCGCGGCGGGCAGTCGCGCGCCGACCGCGAATGCTAGGGCCAGGTTGACCGGTCCGGCCACGCCGCCCTTGATCGCCGCCAGCCACGTCGCGTCGGTCAGCGCCACCTTGCGGGTCAGGTTGTTATCCAGCCCCCAACACAGGCAGGCCGCCAGGATCGCCAGCGCGGGCCACGGGCTACCGAAGTTGGCCCCGGACGGCACACTTAGCACGGCGGCGCCGGCCACGATCGCCACCATTCCTATCGCGATGCGCCGGTCGACGTTTTCCCTGAACACCACCCACGCCAGCACCGCGGTGAACACGCCCTCCGCGTTCAAAAGCAGCGACGCCCCGGTGGCCGGCATGTTCGCCAATCCCAGCATCAGCAGGAGGGGCCCGGCCACTCCGCCGAAGAACACTGCGCCGACCAGCCACGGCAGTTCGCTGCGCGCTATCCGTACCCGGCCGGTCCGCCGGACCAGCCGATACACGCCCAGACCGACACCGGATCCGCAATACAGCAACCCCGCCAGCAGCCACGGGCTGACATCCTCGGCGAGCAGCAGCTTGGCCAGCGGGGTGCCAGCGCCGAACAACAGCGCCGAGGCCAGCGCGGCCTGAACACCCCGATTGCGCAGCGCGGCCAGCAATGTCCGCATCACCGACCTGCCCGAGTCGGCCGGCGATGATGATGCGGCGGTGCGTCCAGGGTGTGCTCGATCTGCAACAGCGTCTCGGCCAGCAGCGCGGCAGCATGCTCATCGACCAGCCGATAGAACATCCACGTGCCGTCCGGCCGGGCTGTGACGATCCGCGCCGAACGCAGCTTCGCCAGATGCTGCGACACCGCAGCCGGCGACTTCGCCACCACCCCCGCCAGTTGATTCACCGCGAGCTCCCCGCCGCGCAGCGCCAGGATGATCCGCACCCGCGTTGCGTCGGCGAGCATCGAGAACACCCCGACCGCAAGATTCACCAACGACGAGTCGGAGCCAGCGACGTCTACAGCCCGTCTTCCTGCATTCATGCGCAGATTATTACACATCGTGGCGCCCGGATAGCCCATCAATAGCAACACGACCACGAAAGCGCCATTCCCACAGCACAAACGCCGCCCGCGACGCGGAGGGCGATCAGCACGAGCGTGAGTCTCCGTGAGGTGTTACCGCTTGCGGCTTGCGTCTGTTACTTGGGCAGACCGTCCGGTCGCCGCCGACGTCGACCCGATCGCCGGCCGGCGGGTAGCCGATGGCGACCGCTATCCCCGGTGGGCTGTGTCGGCTGCGGCAACAGGCTGCGTTGCAGCCGTTCGGCGGCGCGGTGCTCGTTGTCCTAACCGCCGGCTCGGCGTAGCGGGTCGGCGGTTAGTCGGCTGGCCGTGGCCAGCCGGCCAGGCACTGCATCACCGCGGCCGCGATGCTGGGTCAGAATCAACGTGACGGCCGGGACGCCGGCCGGCATGAAGTGGCACCGACATGGCACCTAAAGACACGGACACAGCGGCGCCGTTGCCGGCCCGCGGGCTGTTCTCGTGGTCCCTGGTCGGGTGCGGACTATCCGGCCGGGCCGCGTTCCGGCCGTCCGGGCGTGCGCCGGGTGGCGTCAACGACGTCACCGACCAGTGCCTCGATCACGTCCTGCAGCATCAGCACCCCCGCCGACCCGCCGGCGCCTCGCACCCTGGCCATGTGGACCCGGCGGGCGCGCATCAGGTCCAGCGCGGTGCGGAGCGGGGTGGACGGGGCGGTGACGGGAAGCGCCCGGATCGCCGAGGCCGGAAGCGGGCCCTTCCGCCGATCGGGGGCGCTCCGCAGCGCGTCCCGCACGTGCACGAAGCCCACGAAGTCGCCGGGTTCTTCCGCACTGCCGGGTCGGCCGAGCACCGGGAACCGGGAGAAGCCGGAACGGGCGCAGGCCCGTTCCACCTCGGCGGCGGTGGGGTCCGGCCCGACCGTCACCAGCTCCCCGTCTGGCACCAGTACGTCGGACACGGTGCCGGTCTCGAAGTTCAGCGCGGAGCCGATCAGCTGCTCGTCCTCTGGGTCCAGCAGGCCCTCGCGCGCCGACTGCGCCACCAGCGCGGCCACCTCCTCGCGGGTGAACGTGGAGGCCACCTCGTCGCTGGGCTGCATGCCGGCCAGCCGCACCATGCCGTTGGCCAGGTGGTTCAGTCCGCGCACGATGGGGCCCAAGGCGCGGGCGAGCGCGCGCAGGCCGGGGGCCAGCGCCACCGCGACTCGCTCCGGTCCGGCCAGCGCGATGTTCTTGGGCACCATCTCGCCGAACGCCACGTGCGCGGACACCACCAGCAGCAGCGCGATCACCAGCGCGACCGGTTCGACGGCGCCGGTGGGCAGCCCGGCACCCGCGAAGGCGGGTTCCAGCAGGTGCGCGACCGCGGGCTCCCCCACCGCGCCGAGCAGCACGCCGCAGGCGGTGATGCCAAGCTGGGCGGTGGCCATCATCACCGACACGTCTTCCATGGCGGCCAGCGTCGATCGGGCTCGTGCGCTGGTCACGGCCAGCGGCTCGACCTGCGTGCGACGGGCGGCGATCAGCGAGAACTCGGCGGCGACGAACAGGGCGGACGCCGCCAGCAATACCAGCACAATAAGCAGCATCAGCCAGCTCACCGCAGCCGCCCGATGCCTGGATTCTGGTCGTCCCGTTCCGGGTCCGCCCCGGGCCGCACCGACGACAGCCGCACCACGGCCACCCGCCGGCCGTCCAGCCGGTGCGCCGTCAACCGCGCCATCACCGGCCGGGCCAGATCGGACTCCGGGTCCGCTCCCATCGGTTCGTCCCCGGGCAGCGCGCCGAGCGCGGCGTCCGCGGCCAGCAGGGCCGGCACCGCGGCCCCCTCACCGGCGTTGGGGAGTCGGTTCAGCCGGTCGATCAGCAGGCCGGCCACGGTTTCGTAGTCGCTGGACTCGGGCAGCTGTAGCCCGGTGATGTCGGCGATCTCGTCGGGCCGCAGCTGTCCGGGCACCAGCCAGCTGCCGTCGGGCAGCCGCTCCGCGCGGCCGGCACCGGTGTCGTGCTCGTCGGCGATCTCCCCCACCAGTTCCTCGACGACGTCCTCCAGGGTGACGATGCCGGCCGTGCCGCCGTACTCGTCGACCACAACGGCCATCTGCAACCCCCGGCCGCGCAGCAGCTCGAGGATGTCGTCCAGCGGCAGAGAGCCGGGCACCACCGGGGCGGGCACCATCAGCGCCCGCACCAGCAGGTCGGCCCGTTGGTCCGGCGGCACCGTCACCACTCGCTTGAGGTGCACCAGGCCGACCACGTCGTCCGCGTCCTGGCCGATCACCGGGAACCGGGAGTAACCGGATGCCAGGGCGGCATCGATCACCGCGCCGGCCGGGTCGTCGGCGCGCACAAACACCACGTCCACCCGAGGGGTGAGCACGTCGTCCGCGGTCTTGCCGGAGAACGCGATGGACTGCGCCAGCAGCCGCGCGGTGCGCTGCTCCAGGGTGCCCTGCGCCCCGGAGCGGCGGACCAGCGAGAACAGCTCCTGCGCCGACCGGGTGGACCGCAGCTCCTCCTGCGGGGCGATGCCGAGCAGCCGCAGCACGCCGTTGGCGGTGCCGTTGAGCGCCCAGATCAGCGGGCGGGACAGCGTCGTGGTGATGCGCTGCGGCCCGATCACCACGCCGGCGGTGGCCAACGGGCGGGCGATGGCGATGTTCTTGGGCACCAGCTCGCCGAACACCATGGACAGCACGGTGGCCAGGATCAGCGAGACGGTGACGGCCGTCGACGCGGCAGCGACCTCGGACATCCCGGTGGCGGTCAGCGGTCCGGTGAGCAGCACGGCCAACGATGGTTCCATCACGTAGCCCAGGGCAAGGGTGGTGACGGTGATGCCGACCTGCGCCCCGGAGAGCTCGGTGGACAGCCGACGCAACCCCGCCCGCACCGCCCTGGCGCGGCCGCTGCCCTCGGCGACGGCCCGGTCCACGGCCGCACGGTCCACCGTGACCAGCGAGAACTCCGCCGCGACGTAGATCGCGGTGAGCACGATCAGCACCAGCCCGACGGCCAGCAGAATCCATGCCAGCATCTAGCGCTCCACCGCCGGCCGCCCGATCGGGCACCGGCGAGACCGCGGCCACCACCGTGCGCACCCCACAGCGCGGCAGGGCAGCCGCCAGCCCAGCGGTTCCCGTCCGGCGCGGATCGCGTTGCGGGCCACGTCGCAACTGGACATCACGACAGATCCGTCAGGGTACGGTTCGTCGCGATGTCGTAAGGCGAACGGCGGCCCGCCGGCGAGCACCGCCGAAACGGACAGCGGGCTGTCCGGCTCATGATGAGCATGCGCGGCCAGATGCAGCAAACCGCCCGCCGGAAGGCACGCCAGCACGGCCCCGCCTGGGTAGCACTCGATCACCGACCGCACGTCCTGGGCGGCGCGATCAAGCCGGGGCCAGGTGATGGAAACCGCACGCCCGGCGAGAGCGGGCAGTAGCGGCCGGGGCCCCGGGCGAAGCGGGCTGGCGCCGGCCACCAGCATCGGGCCGCCAGAAGGCCGCAGCGGTTGCACCAGCCGGCCGGGCAGCCCGGCCGCCGTGGCGCCGAGCGATCTGGTGGTGACCCTGAGCATCTCCGGCGGCATATGCTCGGATCAGTCCGCGCGAGGCCCGCAACGCGGCGGCGTGCTGTCCGGTCATCCGCATAGCATCGCAGGTCACCGCGGGCATGACCACCGGGACCATGTGACCTCCGCGTCACGTGCACTCGTCCACACATGAACTCATCGCCTGCCTGCGCTCGTGCCCGGCTGCGCATTGTCACCGCCGGCCACTGAATCGACCGATAGGCGACGAGGTTCTCAGTGGTGTCGATCGGTTGGCCTGGTCTCGGTGCGCGCCGGGTGGTGGCGCGGCTGTGTATGAGCCGGGCGGAGTTGACGATGAAGGCGGATGCGCTGCCGACGTGCACGACCGCGGCGAGTACGGGGCCGAGGATCCCGAGGGCGGCCAGGTCGACGGCGATGGTGCCGGCGAAGTTGGCCGGGCGCGGCGGGCGACCTGCACGGTGCGGACCAGGTCGCCCAGGTCGGAGCTGATCAGCACGACGTCGTCGGTTTCCTGGGCGATGTCGGTGCCGGAGCCCATGGCGATGCCGACGTCGGCGCCGCGCCAGGGCGGGTGCCTGGTTGATTCCGTCACCGACCATGGCCAGCCGGTGGGCGGCTGCGCGTTCGGATGTTGGTCGCGGCCAGCTTCTGCCCCTGGTAGCAGGCCGGCCCGCACGTCGTCGATGCCCAGCCGGTCGGCCACCGCGCGGGCGGTGATCTCCTGATCGCCGGTGGTCATCATTGTCCGCAGCCCGAGCTGGTGCAGTCCGGTCACGACTGGGTGGGCGGTATCGCGGATGGTGTCGGCGAGAAGGATGGCTCCGTCGTATTGATCCGGCCGCCAGGACGGTCGCCGAGACGCTGCAGGCGCTGGCCACGCCCAGCCGGCTGCTGATCCCGGGCCGGCCGCGGCACGGTCCGGCCGCGGTCGGCGAGCTGGTGGCGGCTACCGAAATGACGCGATCCGCGGTGTCGCATCAACTCCGGGTGCTGCGACACCCCGGCCTGGTCTACGGGGATCGACACGGCCGCAGTATCACCTACAGCCTGTACGACGACCATGTCGCCGAACTGCCCGACCAGCCCGTCCAGCACACCGAGAATCTCCGTCTGGGCAAGCGCGGCGCCCCCGCCCGGGCAGGCTGACCGGCCGATCGGCGCCGGCGGTACCGGCATTCAATCGACACGGCCGGCCGGCGGCGCTGTTCGGACCATCGGGCGTGCGCTGTTGCGCGCACCGTGCCTACCGGTTGGACGATCCGGGCGGCCCCAGGATCGGTGGCTCGGCTTGAAGCCGGGCGAGGACCTTGGGGTCTTGCATGTTCATCCAGTCCACGACGTCGCGGTAGGTGACGCAGTAGATGCCGGGCTTGCCGCAGTTGTCCAGCAGGAAGTTGCCCAGCGCCTCGGTGTAGGCGTTGTTGTTCCATTCGTTGAAGTGGTTGCCCAGCAGCAGCGGGGCGTGGCTGCCGGCCAGCGCGCCGTCCAGCATGTCCTGGTAGGTGGCCTGCACCTGCTCGGAGTCCGCCTTGGACTTCGCGGCGGACACGTCTTTCATCTGCCCGGTGGACGGGTCGAATTCCTGGGAGTACCAGAAGTTGTAGTCCATGGTGATCTGGAAGTGGTTCGGTCCGTACCCGGGAATGCTGCCGTGCATGGGGAATTCGGCCATGCCCATGTTCCAGATCTTGTGCTTCGGTGACTGGTCGGGCCAGACGATGCCGCGCCGGGTGAACGACTGGTCGTAGTCGATGCCGTGCGCCACCAACGCCGGGTACAGCGCTTCCTGGGTGCCCTCCAGGCACGGGGTGCGTCCCCCGGTCACCTCGTCGGCCGGCACGTCCAGGGTCGGCATGCCCGGTATCTGGTCGATGGACTTGTAGTTCTTCCACACGTCGAAGAACTGGTCCAGGTCGGAGTTCCAGTCGGCGGTGGTCCACACGTCGGCGCCGGGTGGGTTGTCCGAGCAGAAGTGCCCCATGAAGTGGGTGGCAATCTCGTGCCCGTCGGCGTGGGCCTTGTTCAGGTCGAGGATCTCCTGCTTGACCTCCCCGGGGGTATTCCACGACCCTAACGAGCTCGTACCGCGCGCGTGGCCGGGGCCTCTGTAGGTGTTCTTGTGCGCCTCGTCCAGTAGATACAGCCCGGTCAGGTTGGCGGTGAAGTGGAACGGCACCTTCTTGGCGATGCCGAACCAGTACTGCCACTTCTCATGCCAGCCCGCGCCGTCGAAGCTGACCGCGATGAACTGCGGCGGCTTCTCGCCCGGCTTGAGCCTGGTGGGCACGAAGCCGTCCGATTCCGCGTTCGGGCCGGCGCTCGCCGAACCGGTGATACTGCTTGCCGAATCCCCGGCGGTGCTAGGCGACCCACTACCGGTGGAGGGGACGGTAGCCGTCGCATCACCGGCATCTGCGGGCGGCGGAGAATCGGACTGGTCCGGCGGGTTGGGTGCCACCGATGCACCGGCCGACCCTGCCGGAGTTGTCACCGGCGAAGCACCGGGCACGTGAGTGGTCTGCGTGACGACCACGACCGGCGCTGGCCCGCTGCCGGAGCAGGCCGTGACGCCAACGGCGACGGCGGCGGCGATGATCACTACCGTCAAGCGGCGACGGGCGTGCATATGTCCTCCAGCCCTTGTCGCGGACAGTGCGCGGAGAGCCGACGGGACGGACCCTGGTCGGCTCTCACCTGACGATAGACGCCGCGAGTCCGCGGACGTTGCCTGATCTGCGGTGCGTCGACTGCCTCGGCCGGATGGCTCGGGTCGGTTTGCCATCACCGACGGTGGCAAGCGTCGGTGCCCCCTGCATATTCCACTGTTAGCCGGCGGGTGGGCGTCCTGTCAGCAGGCGGCGGCGCGTGTGTTCGTAGAGGCCGTCGAAGAGTTGGCCGGTTATTTGCAGGGTGTGGTGGTCGGTGGGGCTGATCAGCGATAGGCCGCGGATGAGGATGTCCAGGCCGGGGGCGGCGGGGGCGTCGAACAGGTCGTCGCCGAGGTCGGCTTCGTGGACGATGTGGCCGATTTCTTCCAGCGCGGGGTCGCTGGTCAGGTCGAAGTGGATGAGCGCGGTCTCGAAGGTGCACCGGTCCTGGTGGTGACTGAGGGCCACTCCGCGCATGTCGAATGGGGTGGCGTCGTCGGGCACCTGCGTCGGGTCGGTGACGAAGGTGAATTGCGCGTCGTGGTCGATGAAGCGGGTGATCAGCCAGGCGCAGGCGGCCCGGTCGACATGCACGCCGGCGCGGGTGGCCCACTTCATGTGTGCGCGCCGGTGTCGGCTCGCGCGGCGGCCAGGTCCTCGACGGCGCTGCGCGCGGTGTCACGCTCGGGGGGCGGGAAGAAGTCCCGCGCCTCGATGCGCTGCAGCTCGCGTCGGAGGCGCGCCAGTACCCGTCGCCGGGTCGGCGGATCCGCGTCGCGGGTCGCCACCGCCTCATCGGCGACGGCCCGGTACTCCTCGCCGATCGCCTCGCGCATCCGGGCGGTGATCGTGGCCAGGCCGGTGGCGTCGGCGGGTCGGCCCAGCCACACCATGGCCTCGCCGCGGGCCTCGATGACTTCGTCGGCTATCCATTCCAGCGCCTCGCGGGTGCGCGCGTCGGCGGGAACCGCGACCAGGCCGTCGGCCAGCTGCGCGGCGCCCAGGCGCTTGACCTTGCGCCACACGCTGGACCGCGGCGTGGAGGGGACTCGGGGAAGCCGGTAGGCGAGCAGCAGCCACTGCTCGGGCGCGGACGGATCTGGCACACCAGCAGCATAAAAGAAATCGCGACCGCGGTTGCAGTCATGCGACCGTGGTTGCAGTATTCTGTCATGGTGGGGCGGGATGCGGCCGCAGCGGGCGACTCGGTCTGGGTGATCGAGGCGGCAGTCCGCCCGCGCCTGTTGGGCGCCCGGCCGTGGTAGGGCGGGCAGGCTCCCGGGCTGGGTTGAGCCGGGACGCGCGGCTATTGATCATCGGGCAGGCCCTGCGGGCGGTCGGGTACGGGTTTACCGCGGTGTTGTTGGGTGCGCTGTTGGCCGGGCGTGGCTATGGCCCGCTGCGGGCCGGTGTGGTGCTGGCCGCGCTGATCGCCGGCACCGCTGTCGCGTCGCTGCTGGTCGGCGTGCTGGCTGATCGGGTGGGGCGGCGCCGCAGCTATGCCGGCGTGTTCTGCGCGATCGGGGTGGCCGGTGCGGTGGTGGCCGCGGGTGCGCCGTTTTGGCTGTTGCTGGTGGTGGCGTTGGCGGGGGCGCTGTCCACCGATGTGGTCGACAACGGGCCGGCGACCACGCTGGAGCAGGTGATGCTCGCGGAGGAGGACGCGGGCACCTCACGCGTCTACGGCCGGTACAACGCGATCGGCGCGGCCGCGGGGGCGCTCGGGGCCCTGGCGGCGACGTTGCCCGGCGTGGGGGCGGACGGTGCGGTGGTGCACGAGTGGCTATTCGCCGTGCTGGTGCCGATCGGGGCGGCCGGAGCGCTGACAGCGCGCCTGCTCTCGCCGGCCGTGGAGGCACCGGACGGGCGACCGCCCGAGGGCGAAAGGCCTGCCCGGGCGGTGGTTTCCGCCCGGGCGCGGTTGGGCCGGTCGCGTCGGGTGGTGCGCCGGCTGGCGGCGCTGTTCGCCGTCGACGCCGCCGGGGGTGGGCTGGTGACCACCGGATTCTTGTCCTACTTCCTGCTCCAGCGCTACGGCGTGGACATCGCCGAGCTGGGTTGGCTGTTCTTCGCGGTCGCGGTGATCCAGGCCGGCTCGGTGCTGCTGGCGCCGCGGCTGGCCCGCCGGTTCGGGCTGGTCGCGACCATGGTCGGGACCCACCTGCCCAGCAACCTGATGCTGGCCGGGGTGGCGTTCGCGCCCAGCTTCCCGATCGCTGCCGCGCTGCTGCTGGCCCGCACCACCCTCTCGCAGATGGACGTACCGACCCGCCAAGCCCTGGTGATGAGCGTGGTGACCCCGGCCGAGCGGACCCCGGCGGCCGCGGTGACCAACGCGGCCCGCTACACGGTGCGCCCGCTGGGTCCGCTGCTGGCCGGCGCGATCCAACAGGTGGCACTGGGCGCGCCGCTGGTGCTGGCCGGGGGCATCAAGGCCGGCTACGACCTGGCGCTGTGGCACTGGGCCCGGCGCCTGCCCATCGCCGACCGCGGCGACACACCCGCCGCCGCAGCCGCGACCCCAAGGGAGGAGTCAGCGTGATCATCTGTCTGCGCACCGTCACCGTTCCGCCGCAGTGGCGCGAGCGGTACCTGGCCTGGATCACCGCCGGCCGCGCGGTCCGCCAGCAGCACGGCATCCTGGCCGAGCTGGTCTGCGAACCGTCCGAGCCGGACGGGGACACGGTCGTGATCACCGCCTGGCCCAGCCACAAGGTCTTCGACAGCTGGATCGCCACCCCGCACCGGGACGCCCTGACCGCCAGCGAGGTCCACCAGGCAGTCAGCTACCGGCCGATCACCCGTTACGAGGTGGCCGGTGGCTATCTCAACCTGCCCGGCCTGGCCGACCACGACCCGGCACCGCACACCACCGAGGAGACACCATGAAATGGATCACCCGCGCCCGCCCGAAGACCGACCGGATCGCCTGCCCCTGGCTGATCTGCCGGTTCATCGACCCGGACGCCGAGATCGTGTACGTGCCGGCCGACCAGGTCCTGGCCGAAGCCAGCCGGACCGGGGGCCGGTCCTTCGACGCTCCGGGCGCCGACTACACCCACCGCCCCGGCCCCGCCGGCGGGGAATGGTGCACCTTCGAAAGCCTCATCGCCGACCACCAACTGGGAGGCGATCCGGCGCTGGCGCGGCTGGCCACGATCGTGCACGCTGCCGACATCGCCGCCGACCACGACACCGATCCCCTCGGCCCCGGCCTGCTGGCCATCGGCCTGGGCGGCCTGGACGTCGAACCCGACGACCAACGACTCCTGGAACGCGCCGTGTTCGTCTACGACGCGCTATACGCCTGGTGCCACCAACAGGTCAACGGCGCAACGGCGGGAGCAGCGTGACCGAGCCGGTCGGCGGGCAAAGTGCCACAGCACCGGGCCCGGCGCCACTCGACTTCGCCGGCATGCGCGGCCCGGTGGTGCGGCACGTCGGCCAGCTGATGGCCGCCGCCGCGATCACCGCGCCGAAATCCGGCGGACAGCTGCTCGGCGCCGGCGCACCACCATTTCTGGAGGCAGTGCTCGTCGACGACCCGGCGACACTGGGCCGGCTCGCCGACTGGATGCGCGCTCGCGGCAAGGAACGGCGCGAGGCGATCTGGTTCCGCGACGCCGACGCCGCCGACGTCCTGGACGGCGTCCTGTTCGTCGGCCTGACCAAACCGTACCCACCGAACTACGACTGCGGCGCGTGCGGCTACGCCACCTGCGCGGAATTCCTGCACGCCACCAAGCAACTGCGCGCCGCCTCGGCCGAACTGGAGTTCACCGGCCCCATCTGCACCCTGCGCGCGGTCGACCTCGGAGTGGCGGTCGGCTCGGCCGCCCGCACCGCCGCGCTGCACTGCGTGGATTGCCGCTGCCAAACCCGAATCGCCGTCGCCGGCCGCAAACTCGGACTGATCCGAGCCGACCTGGCCATCGCGTTGTCGCTGTCGCTGACGCACAAGGCGGTCACCTTCGACCGGCGCATGCCCGAGGTCGACTACGACGCCCTGGAACTACCGCCCACCGACACGCTGCCGATCGGAGTGCCCGGCGCCACCCGCGCCGGCGGCGCCCGCAACAAACAGCAGCCCCGCCAGCCCACCGCCCGCAGCAGCCGCACCCACACCACCCCGAAACCGGACCGATCATGAGCCTTGCCGCCATGCTCTACGGCGCCGCCCTGTCCGCCACGGCGGCGCTCGTGCTCGCCGCGCTTCTAGGCAAGGACCGCCGCCCCGCAGTGCTCGTCACAGTCGTCCTCGCCGCCTTTCTGATGCCGCTGTGTTGGAACGCGATACTGCGGACCACCGGGGCCACCGCCGCGTTCTCCCACGACCTGCCGTTCCGACCCTTCCCGATCAGCTGGCAGGACACCGGCTCCGGCGTGTTCACCCTGGCCGGCGCCAGCCTCGCTCTGGCGTGGGGCCCCCGGGCCGGTCAACCGGCCCGGCGCACCGCCCGGACCACACTGTTGACCGCGGTGGCCGCCCTGCTCATCGACATCTACGCGTACTGACCGGTGACCAGACGTGTGTAGGTGGGCCAGACCTCAGGCGGTCGATGTCATTTCTCGCGGTGTCGGCTCATCGCCACGACGGCCACGCACACCGCCACAATCAGCGCGGCGACGACCCCCACGACGATCCAAAGCTGCGCGGTCCCCCCGTCAGATTCGACGGGATCCACCGCGGCCCGCGAGGGCGTCGGAGTCACGTTGTCCGCGACCGGCTCCGGGTCGGGCGAGACGGCAGTCGCGACGGTCGAAGAACTGGTCCTGCCCGTCACCGAGGCGGTCGCATCGGTATCTACCGGTGCCGGTAGGGACGACGAGCCGGATGCAGCGGGGGTGCTGCCCTGCGGGGAGGTGCTGCTTGCCGTCGGCGTGGTAGGCGTCGGCCGGTCGCTGGCCACCGGGCCGGCGTAGGTGAACGCGATCTGCCCCTGGATGGGGTGGCCGTCGGCCGACACGACCCGGAACTTGATCTGGTGCACGCCCCGCTCCTGCAAGGACCGGACCTTGATCGACACCTCCCGGTCGTCGACGGCCGGTTCGCCCTGCTGCAAAGCGGTGCCGTCCGGTCCGGTCACCACAAGGGCGACTCCCAGGTCGGTGACCGCCTCATTGAACGTCAGGCTCACCCTCTGCGGGGGTGCGGTGACGGTGGATCCCTCGGCGGGGTCGCTACCGGACAGCGCGGCGTGTGCCGCGGCCGGCAAGGCGCCCGCCACGGCGGCCAGCATGCTCATCGCGAGCACGGCCAATGCCGCGAAGACGTTCCGCCAGAACGGAAACCGGGCGGTGGATGAATGGTGCACGAAATACTCCACAGTGGCCTCGGACCAGCCACTGCTGGCAGCTTGTCGGGGACTGTTGCGCAGGGTTCAGCCGCAGGGCTGTGCCAACGGCCCGGGTCGGTGGGTCAATGGTGATGGCCCGCGGGGGCCGGAGCGACGGTGACCGTTCCCACGCTCGGCAGGCCCGCGCGTACTGCCCGGTCGATGTCGTGTTCCAGATGGTGAAATTCGGAGATCGTGGCGGTGCCTGCCGTATGCACGGTGGTCTGGATGTTCAGCCGGTGCCCGGACCAGCGCAGCCGCAGGTCGGCGACGGAGAGCACACCGGGTATCGACGCGACCGCCGTCTCGGCGCGGTCGGTCAGCGCCGGGTCGACCCCGTCAAGCAGCCGCCGGCCGATGTCGCGGCTGGTACCCCACAACAGCACGAAGATCGCGGCGGAGATAATCAGACCGATGGCCGGGTCGGCCCACGGCAGCCCCGCCCACACCCCGATCACGCCGATCACCACCGCGAGTGAGGTCAGTCCGTCGGTGCGAGCGTGGATGCCGTCGGCGACCAGGGCCGCCGAGCCGATCCGGCGGCCGGTGCGGATCCGATAGATCGCCACCAGTTCGTTGCCGGCGAACCCCACGATGCCGGCGCCCAGCACCCAACCCAGGTGATCCAGGGGCTGCGGGTTGACCAGCCGACGGATCGATTCCACCGCGGCCAGGATCGCCGACAGGGCGATCATCGCCACGATGAACAGTCCGGCCAGATCCTCCACCCGGCCGAAGCCCCAGGTGTACCGCTTGGTCGCCGCCCGCCGGGCCAGGACGAACGCGATCCACAGCGGGATCGCGGTCAACGCGTCGGCGAAGTTGTGAATCGTGTCGGCCAGCAGCGCCACCGACCCACTGAACGCCACGATCACCACCTGCACCACCGCGGTCAGTCCCAGCCCGATCAGGCTGATCTTCAGCGTGCGGATGCCCTGCCGACTGGCCTCCAAGGCGTCGTCGATGGAATCGCTGACGTCATGGCTGTGCGGCACGAACAGCGAGTGCAACAGACCCCTCCACCCAGTCGGGTGCGAGTGCCCATGATCATGCCCATGCGGGTGCGGGTGGCCGTGGCCATGCCCGTGTTCATGGTCGTGCGGATGGGGCTGACCGTGGTCGTGTCCGTGATCGCCTTCATGCCGGTGATCTTGCGGTTGCGCCATGGCATGCTGCAGGCCGGGGTCATCACGGTCGGCGCGCGCGGCATCGCGGCCGGGACCGTCGACACGGTCCGCATCGCGGCCACCGGCTGGAATCTGAGCGTCGGCTGCCGGAGAATTGTCGGGCATCCCGCCCCCTCGTATCGTAGATCGTTGCGTAGCTACGCAGATTATTGCATGTTGGGCGGATGTCCGGGAGGAACTCAAGTGAAGGAGCGGGACGTGGCCGACGGCGAACCCGATCAGGTCGAGTTGGCGGTGGAGGTGTTCCGCATGCTGGCGGACGCCACCCGGGTGCGGCTGATCCTGGCCCTCCGCGACCACGGAGAACTTCCCGTCAACCGGCTGGCCGAACTGGTTGCCAAGCCGGCGCCAGCCGTATCTCAGCATCTGGCAAAGTTGCGCCTGACGCGGCTGGTCGCGACCCGTCAGGACGGCACCAGGGTGTTCTACCGCCTGACGAGCGAGCACGCCGGCCAACTGGTCACCGATGCGATGTACCAGGCCGAGCACACCGTCAGTGAGCATCCCGCGCACCACACCGATCGCGCCCCGCGGGCCTCCGGCGAAAGACGGACGGAATGATCGGCGGATCGCCTCTCGTCCACTGTCAGCTCCGGCGCGGGTCTGGGTGAGCAGCCCGACGAGCCACTTTAGGGAGCGTGGAGTCTCGGGACCATCAGCAGGCCCGAGACAGGGGGGTTGGCAGCCGTGAACACGGTGCACCTGGGGCCGGCCTTGGCCGTCCTGATTGGACTGATGGCCGTGCTGACCGCCGGGGTCGTGTGGATCGGCGGGGTCGGCAAGCCCGGTCAGGTGCTGTACGCGACAGCCAGGGCAGTGCTGCAACTCGCGGCCGTTGCCGCGGCGGTGGGCTTAGTACTGCGATCGCTGATCTTGACGTGTGTGTTCCTGGCCGCGATGGTCGTCATCGCCTCTGGCACAGCAGCCCGACGCATCACCGGCACGCTCCGCCCGCGGGCCTGGTGGGTCGCGGTCCCGATCATGGCGGGCGCCGGCCCGACCATGGGACTGACCCTGGCCAGCACCGTCGTGCCCCTCGAGCCCATCGCGCTGCTGCCCACCCTGAGCATCCTGATCGGCAACGCAATGATCGCGACATCCCTCGCCGGTCGCCGCGTGGTGGACGAACTGCGCACCCGGTGGGGCGAGTTCGAGGCGGCCCTATCCATCGGATTGGAGCGCCGCGACGCGGCGAACATGATCGCCAAACCGGCAGCCGCACTCGGGCTACTCCCCGGACTAGACCAGGCCAGGACGGTCGGCCTGGTCACCCTGCCCGGCGCGTTCGTCGGCGTCCTGCTGGCCGGCGCCTCCCCATGGCAGGCCGCCGCCGCGCAAATTGTCATCCTGATCGGCGTCCTGATGGCGCAGTCGATCGCCGTACCGGCCACCGTGGAACTCATCGCGCGCGGACGCCTGCCCATCGGCGCGGCGACCCTGCCACAATGAGCATGAACCCGACAGCTGTTGCGGACGAGCTCGGACTGCCAAATAGCGGCACTTGCCACAGGCCCGATCTAATGCAAGCCGAGGCACGGTTTGCGAAACCACGAGGAGCAGCCCGTTCGGTAAGTCGGTTCCGATGTCGGAAACGATCGGCGGTCCGAAGGCAATTCGCTGCGATGGGCGACCCGGGAGAGGATGTCGTATAAGGCGGGGGCATCGAAATCGGACCGAGGCCGCCGTCCTCCGGGTCCTCGCAACCGGAACGGACTTGAGGCGGGCCTCCGCGCGGGCCAGCACCTGCCGAGCTATCACCACTGAATCAGCGGGTGTGCCCCCAGCCAAATGATGACCGGAATCAACGAGGACACCGATGCGCGCACGCGCCGAGCCCGACGACCCGCAAAAGGAGCGGCTCCCCATCAAATCCCGTCGTCACCGGTTGCGGAACCACAACCGGGATGGTGCAGGTCAATAGGGTGGAATCACGGCCAGGCGGGCCGGGCGTCCCGTAGAGGCCGTCCGGATTCGTATTTCGGGACGGGGACGTTTTACGGAGCGGCCATGAGGCGTGGCCGGCAGGCTGCCCCGCTTCACCGGCTCCGGTGACACCTTCTGCGGTTCACAGGTGGTCGACGTTGCCACAGGGCACGGCGCCGCGGGTCCACCGTTGCTGGATCGCGTCGGCGTTGAGTTCAGCTTGGTAGCGCATCATCGCGATCTCGTCTCGAAACTGGTCATCCCAGCGGTGTTGCGCTTGTTGGCGCCTCCACCGGTGGACGGCGATCTGGACGACCAGGACAGCGAGAACGGGCAGGATTGTCAGCGGCACGTTGGCGTGCATGGCGGCGGGCACGATGAGCGCTGCGAGCCATAGTGGCCACATGGGCCGTCGGCGTTCCCACCGCGACGGGGGCCGGTAGGTAAGTTCCAACATCGCAGCGTCCTCCTCCTTATTGACGCAGCTGCGCTGCATCGGCGGTCTTGACGTCAGGCTAGAGCCTCGCTCGGACAGCAGGCCGTGGTGCGGCGCCGGCGGCGACTTCTTCCACGGTCGGGTAGTCGCCGTGTGTGAACGTGTTGCGGGGGGCGCCGTCGAGGTTGACCGCGTGGTGCTCCTTGGCGTGCGCGCAGCTGGTCAGGACGCCGCCGATGCCGAGAAGCCGCTGGATCACGCCGGGCAGCCACCGGTCGTGCCAGGCGATCAGGTCGTCGCGGGGGTTGTCGTTGCCGTGGTAGGCAGCCATCCAGGCGGCCCACAGGGCGGAGAGCTCTTCCAGGGCGTCGCTGTGTAGATACCAGCAGGGCGGGAAGTCTCGTAACGCGCGTGGGTAGCGGTCGATGAGCCACCGCACCCAGGGGACCAGCCCGGCCCACTGGGTGCGCGCCCGCGGGTCGGTGAGGTGCGACCACGCCCATACCGACGGCCGGGCCGGTGGGGTCGCTGGCCCACCGGTGTTGGTGATCTGGCCGACCAACTCGACCAGGCTGTGCAGGTTCGTTTCTAGCTCGTCGAGCCTTTCTAGCGCCGACCGCGGATCGTTCACGGGGTGCCTGCCGTGATGTTGCGTTCTTCGCGGACCGCGGCGATATCGGTCCTGATCTGCCGGTGGCTGGTGGAGCGGAACCACGTGGGTAGCGAGACGACGGCGGGTGGCAGCCGCTGGTAGAGCATGAGTGCCTGGCCGTCGCTGATGGTGCGCACGTCACCGACGGTCATGATCCTTTCCAGGTGATCGGCGTGCTGCACAGCGCGGCCGCCGCGGCCAGTGGACACCGATCGCGTGCGGCGGCGGTATTCGCCGGTGAGGCGGGAGACGTCTTCCAGGAAGTCGGATTCCTTGCCGCCGCCCATGACCAGGGCAAGGGTGGCGGAGTTGAAGATTTCCTTGGCGCCGTCCTGGGCCCAGCGGCTGCGCATCTGTCCCCAGCCTTGCGGTAGCAGGCACAGGCTGATCCCTCGGCCGCCGGAGTCGGACATGTAGGTGGGCAGTTTCGGGAGGGCGGCGGTGTTGGCTGGCTCGTCGAGCACGAGTGACAGTGGTGGGTCCAGGCGTTCTGCGGGGCGGTGTTGGGAGGCTCGGCGGGCGGTGTGCACGATCTCGTCGACCAGGGCGGTGACGAAGGGTCCTGCGCTGTTGGCTTCCCCTTCGGTGAGCAGATACAGGCTGTCGGTCGAGGCGAGGAACGCGGCGATGTCGAAACTCTCGCTGGGGGCGGCATGGCAGATCGCGGCGATCCGCGGTGTGTCCAGCGGCGACAGGACTAGCTGCAGGGTGCCGACGATGCCGCCGACCATCTCCCCCGCCGTGTTGGTCGCCAGACCTCGCAGCCGGGCGGCCCAGTCGGGTCGGCGCACGTCCAGCAGTTCGGCCGGGGTCTCGTCGGCCAGATTGTGCAGCCACCGACCGATGGCTTCGATGCGGTGCCCGCCGAGGGCGGCGGCCATCAGCCAGCAGCGCAGCACGTCGTTGGCTTGGCCGGCGAAAAAGTCCGCGTTGCGCACCGCACCGAGTGGGCGGGCGCCGACCAGCGCCGATGCTCGACGGATCGCGGTGGCCGGGTCTGCACATCCCGTGAGGGGATCCCAGCGCAGCGGCAGCCAGCCGGGCGCGAGGGGGTCGGCGATGCCCTCGCCGTCCAGCACCCAGATGCGGCCAAGCTGGGCGCGGCGGCGCACGGTGGCCAGCAGCAGGTCGGCCTTCGTCGAGGTGGTGATGACCGCTCCGGGCGCGTCCAGGACGCGGGGGATGCCGACGGCGGCGGTCTTGTGCCCGCGGGGCGGCGCGATGGCGATGGTCGAGTCCTCCCACTTAGCCCGCAGCGCCACCCGGGACGGGCCGACGAGGGTGCCGATCCGCGACCCGTACTGGTGCAGGCCCAGCCGCCGCGCCGACCAGCCGCCGCGGGGCAGCGCGGTGGCGGGTCGGGTCATCCGTGCGGAGCGGATGATCGCCGCCGTGCGCAGCGTGTGCAGCTGCACAGGTCGGGCGGTGCCGGGCCGATGCCGCCGCTTGGGTAGATGCCGGAATCCGGCGACGGCTGCCCCCAGCAGGAACAGCCAGACCAGCATCGCCAAGGCCAGCGCGACGTCTGGCGCCACGCCGCCGGCGGGCCACGTTGCCGGTGTGCGGGGATGGGTGGCCATGATCCAGGCCAGGGAGGGCCAGCGCCGCGGCGCGGGCATCGACCACAGGCGGACGGTCAGGTTCGCCACGGTGACGCCGATCGCGGCCGACGGCATCGCCAGCAGCACGGCCAGCGTCGTCCAGCACGTCAGCGCTAGCAGCCGCACCGGCCACGACGCTGTGGCGGGGG
>Ga0209916_1000541_pt1 | contig 56703 bp, 50 predicted proteins | sample ThiBio_1000_plan_FD_183956 | JGI IMG/M metagenome (GOLD analysis project Ga0209916, IMG submission 183956) | Wastewater bioreactor microbial communities from Cape Town, South Africa - Thiocy_solids_2 (SPAdes) | ecosystem: Engineered > Bioreactor > Thiocyanate-remediating > Anaerobic-Aerobic ... | reverse complement strand
AACCAAATAGGAGGCTCAAAAGTGTATTCTTGCAAGTGTGGGTATGAGATGGATCGCGATAGTCATTCAGCCCGCAATATCTTACTCAAACATATACGTGAGTAAGAAGAAACACTAAACGGTGCCGACAACACCGTTTAAACGCTAATCGTAGAATACGACTCTCTTTTAGCGGGGGAATGTGATAGAATCCTTAGCTGTTAACGATTTTATCCATTTTTCATGTCTGTTGACAAGACGGCGGCTGCATTGGAGACCGCAAATGAGGCGGAGATGCTGGATGTCCGCGTCTACTACGAGCTTGCGCTTGTGAGTTTGAGCGCGGCGGAGCTGAATCTCGCCACGTGCCAATACCGCATAATTAAACTGCGGGATAAGCTGGATGATCATCCCACTCGTGAAGAGTGGCGCGCAGCGAATGCCACAATGATGCGCAAGCAGAAGCAGCATACGCTCACGCGTGTCAAGACTGTGACAATGCACGTGCCGCCGCTGCTGCTGGTGCTGCTGGCGGTGCTGCATCCGCAAGTGCCACGTAAAAAGTTTGCGTTGTTTTTTATTAATCAACTAACATTACCAATTCGTCGCGAATGTGATAACTACGTCGTTTGCATCGATGTTTATATGCTTTTTCAGCGCGCCAGTCATCCCAACGTTTGCTATAGTCCGCAATACTTTCACCATCATTGCGCAAAATTTTTAATGGTGTATGTGAACAATCAAACCCCATAAGTGTTTCAGGCAGCTTTGGAAGTACACTTAGTTGTGTATTTGAACAATCTAAACGTGCAAGTGTTTCAGGCAGCTTCGGAAGGACACTTAGTTGTGTATTTGAACAATCTAAATGTTTAAGTGTTTCAGGCAGCTCCGGAAGTACACTTAGTTGTGTATTTCCACAATATAATTCCGTAAGTGTTTCAGGCAGCTTCGGAAGGACACTTAGTTGTGTACTATTACAATACAAATATGTAAGTGTTTCAGGCAGCTTCGGAAGAACACTTAGTTGTGTATTTCCACAAGATAATATTTTAAGTGTTTCAGGCAGCTTCGGAAGGACACTTAGTTGTGTATTTGAACAATTAAGCAATGTAAGTGTTTCAGGCAGCTTCGGAAGCACACTTAGTTGTGTATTTCCACAATATAAATGTGTAAGTGTTTCAGGCAGCTCCGGAAGTACACTTAGGTTTGTATATGAACAATATAATTCTTTAAGTGTTTCAGGCAGTTCCGGAAGTACACTTAGGTTTGTATATGAACAATATAATTCTTTAAGTGTTTCAGGCAGTTCCGGAAGACTTGTTATTTTTAACCAAGAGACATCTAATGTTCCATCATCAATCGCGCTAATGCGCGACAATAGTTTTGCAGTATTAAGTCCATGCGCCATCTTTGCATCTGCTAAAAAGTCTTAAGATACATTTCAATTTTCTACAGAATAAATTGGCTAAGCCAATTTATTCAAGAAAGAATTCGCCACTAAAAGTTGCGAATTCTACAGTATCAAACAATGCATCTCTAATTGTCCTACATTTTTCTTTGCATCGTTGGATGTATGCTTGTTCAGCGCGCCAGGCGTCCCATCGTTTACTATAGTCAACAATACTTTCACAATCATTGCGTTGAATTTTTAAAGGTGTATTTGAACATTCAAGACATATAAGTGTTTCAGGCAGCTTCGGAAGAACACTTAGTTGTGTATATGAACAATCTAAATATGTAAGTGTTTCAGGCAGCTTCGGAAGCACACTTAGTTGTGTATTTTCACAACCTAAATGTGTTAATGTTTCAGGCAGCTTCGGAAGCACACTTAGTTGTGTATTTGAACAATTAAGCCTTGTAAGTGTTTCAGGTAGTTTCGGAAGGACACTTAGTTGTGTATTTTTACAATATAAATGTGTAAGTGTTTTGGGCAGCTTAGGAAGGACACTTAGTTGTGTGTTTGAACAATCTAAATATGTAAGTGTTTCAGGCAGCTTCGGAAGCACACTTAGTTGTGTATTTCCACAATGTAATTGTGTAAGTGTTTCAGGCAGCTTCGGAAGAACACTTAGTTGTGTATTCCAACACAATAAACGTGTAAGTGTTTCAGGTAGCTTCGGAAGGACACTTAGTTGTGTATTTGAACAATATAATATTTTAAGTGTTTCAGGCAGCTTCGGAAGAACATTTAGTTGTGTACATTCACAATATAATTGTTCAAGTGTTTCAGGCAGCTTTGGAAGTACACTTAGGTGTGTACTTCTACAATCTAAATATGTAAGTGTTTCAGGCAGCTCCGGAAGTACACTTAGTTGTGTATTTCCACAATATAATTCCGTAAGTGTTTCAGGCAGCTTCGGAAGAACACTTAGTTGTGTATCTCCACAATCTAAATATGTAAGTGTTTCAGGCAGCTTCGGAAGGACACTTAGTTGTGTATTATAACAATATAAACGTGTAAGTGTTTCAGGCAGTTCCGGAAGACTTGTTATTTTTAACCAAGAAACATCTAATGTTCCATCATCAATCGCGCTAATGCGCGACAATAATTTAACCGTATCAGGTCCATGCGCCATCTTTAGATCTATTAAAAAGGCTTAAGATACCTTTCAATTTTCTACAGAATAAATTGGCAAAGCCAATTTATTCAAGAAAGAATTCGCCACTAAAAGTGGCGAATTCTACAGAATCAAATAATTCATCTCTAAATGTCCAACATTTTTTGTTACAACGCTTGATGCATGCTTGTTCAGCGCGCCAGGCATCCCATCGTTTACTATAGTCAGCAATACTTTCACCCGCATTGCGTCGAATTTTCAAAGGTGTATTTGAACAATATAAATGTGTAAGTGTTTCAGGCAGCTTCGGAAGCACACTTAGTTGTGTATTTGAACAACTTAATTCTATAAGTGTTTCAGGCAGCTTCGGAAGCACACTTAGTTGTGTATTTGAACAATTAAGGTATTTAAGTGTTTTGGGCAGCTCCGGAAGGACACTTAGTTGTGTATTTCCACAATATAAATGTGTAAGTGTTTCAGGCAGCTTCGGAAGGACACTTAGTTGTGTATTTGAACAATATAAATGTTTAAGTGTTTCAGGCAGCTTCGGAAGTTCACTTAGTTGTGTATTTTTACAATATAATACTTGAAGTGCTTCAGGCAGCTTCGGAAGGACACTTAGTTGTGTATTTGAACAATATAAATGTGTAAGTGTTTCAGGCAGCTTCGGAAGCACACTTAGTTGTGTATTTCCACAATATAAATGTGTAAGTGTTTCAGGCAGCTCCGGAAGTACACTTAGGTTTGTATATGAACAATATAATTCTTTAAGTGTTTCAGGCAGTTCCGGAAGTACACTTAGGTTTGTATATGAACAATATAATTCTTTAAGTGTTTCAGGCAGTTCCGGAAGACTTGTTATTTTTAACCAAGAGACATCTAATGTTCCATCATTAATCGCGCTAATGCGCGACAATAATTTAACCGTATCAGGACCATGCGCCATCTTTAGATCTATTAAAAAGGCTTAAAGATACCTTTCAAATTTCTACAGAATAAATTGGCAAAGCCAATTTATTCAAGAAAGAATTCGCCACTAAAAGTGGCGAATTCTACAGAATAAATTGGCAAAGCCAATTTATTCAAGAAAGAATTCGCCACTAAAAGTGGCAAATTCTACAGAATCAAATAATTCATCTCTAAATGTCCAACATTTTTCTCTACAACGCTTGATGCATGCTTGTTCAGCGCGCCAGTCATCCCATCGTTTACTATAGTCTGCAATACTTTCACCATCATTATGCAAAAGTTTTAATGGTGTATTTGAACAATATAATATTTTAAGTGTTTCAGGTAGCTTCGGAAGAACATTTAGTTGTGTACATTCACAATCTAAATATGTAAGTGTTTCAGGCAGCTTCGGAAGAACATTTAGTTGTGTACATTCACAGGATAAATATGTAAGTACTTCAGGCAGCTTTGGAAGTACACTTAGGTGTGTATTATAACACGCTAACCATGTAAGTGTTTCAGGCAGCTTTGGAAGTACACTTAGGTGTGTATTTGAACAATCTAAATGTTTAAGTGTTTCAGGCAGCTCCGGAAGTACACTTAGTTGTGTATTTCCACAATATAATTTCGTAAGTGTTTCAGGCAGCTTCGGAAGAACACTTAGTTGTGTATCTCCACAAGATAAATATGTAAGTGCTTCAGGCAGCTTTGGAAGTACACTTAGGTGTGTATTATAACAATACAAATGCGTAAGTGTTTCAGGTAGTTTTGAAAGAACACTTAGTTGTGTATTTTCACAACTTAATACTTGAAGTGTTTCAGGCAGCTTCGGAAGAACACTTAGTTGTGTATTTTCACAAAATAGATGTGTAAGTGTTTCAGGCAGCTTCGGAAGGACACTTAGTTGTGTATTATAACAATATAAACGTGTAAGTGTTTCAGGCAGTTCCGGAAGACTTGTTATTTTTAACCAAGAGACATCTAATGTTTTATTATTAATCGCGCTAATGCGCGACAATAATTTAACCGTATCAGGTCCATACGCCATTTTTGCATCTGTTAAAAAGTCTTAAGATACCTTTCAATTTTCTACAGAATAAATTGGCAAAGCCAATTTATTCAAGAAAGAATTCGCCACTAAAAGTGGCAAATTCTACAGAATCAAATAATTCATCTCTAAATGTCCAACATTTTTCTCTACAACGCTTGATGCATGCTTGTTCAGCGCGCCAGTCATCCCATCGTTTACTATAGTCTGCAATACTTTCACCATCATTATGCAAAAGTTTTAATGGTGTATTTGAACAATATAATATTTTAAGTGTTTCAGGTAGCTTCGGAAGAACATTTAGTTGTGTACATTCACAATCTAAATATGTAAGTGTTTCAGGCAGCTTCGGAAGAACATTTAGTTGTGTACATTCACAGGATAAATATGTAAGTACTTCAGGCAGCTTTGGAAGTACACTTAGGTGTGTATTATAACACGCTAACCATGTAAGTGTTTCAGGCAGCTTTGGAAGTACACTTAGGTGTGTATTTGAACAATCTAAATGTTTAAGTGTTTCAGGCAGCTCCGGAAGTACACTTAGTTGTGTATTTCCACAATATAATTTCGTAAGTGTTTCAGGCAGTATTGGAAGGACACTTAGTTGTGTATTTGAACAATCAAGCTGTGTAAGAGTTTCAGGCAGCTTCGGAAGAACACTTAGTTGTGTATCTCCACAAGATAAATATGTAAGTGCTTCAGGCAGCTTCGGAAGAACACTTAGTTGTGTATTATGACAATCTAAATGTGTAAGTGTTTCAGGCAGCTTCGGAAGAACACTTAGTTGTGTATTTTCACAAAATAGATGTGTAAGTGTTTCAGGCAGCTTCGGAAGGACACTTATATTCGTATGTGAACAATATAAATATGTAAGAGTTTTCGGCAGCTTCGGAAGACTTGTTATTTTTAACCAAGAGACATCTAATGTTCCATCATTAATCGCGCTAATGCGCGACAATAATTTAACCGTATCAGGACCATGCGCCATCTTTAGATCTATTAAAAAGGCTTAAAGATACCTTTCAAATTTCTACAGAATAAATTGGCAAAGCCAATTTATTCAAGAAAGAATTCGCCACTAAAAGTGGCGAATTCTACAGAATCAAATAATTCATCTCTAAATGTCCAACATTTTTCTCTACAACGCTTGATGCATGCTTGTTCAGCGCGCCAGGCGTCCCATCGTTTACTATAGTCAACAATACTTTCACAATCATTGCGTTGAATTTTTAAAGGTGTATTTGAACATTCAAGACATATAAGTGTTTCAGGCAGTATTGGAAGAACACTTAGTTGTGTATTTGAACAATATAATATTTTAAGTGTTTCAGGCAGCTTCGGAAGGACACTTAGTTGTGTATTTTCACAATATAAATGTGTAAGTGTTTCAGGCAGCTTTGGAAGGACACTTAGTTGTGTCTTTGAACAATCTAAACGTGCAAGTGTTTCAGGCAGCTTCGGAAGGACACTTAGTTGTGTACTATAACAATACAAATATGTAAGTGTTTCAGGTAGTTTCGAAAGGACACTTAGTTGTGTATTTGAACAATCTAAATGTTTAAGTGTTTCAGGCAGCTTCGGAAGGACACTTAGTTGTGTATTTGAACAATTAAGCCATGTAAGTGTTTCAGGCAGCTTCGGAAGAACACTTAGTTGTGTATTTAAACAATATAATTCTTTAAGTGTTTCAGGCAGCTTCGGAAGGACACTTAGTTGTGTATATGAACAATTAAGCCATGTAAGTGTTTCAGGTAATTCCGGCAGACTTGTTACGTTCAACCAAGAAACATCTAATTTTCCATCTTTAATCGCGCTAATGCGCGACAATAGTTCTGCAGTATCAAGTCCATGCGCCATCTTTGTGTTCACTAAAAAGTCCTAAAATACTCTTCAATTCGAAGAACAATTGTGTTCCAAAACATGCAGAGTTTTTCCACTTTGCGGAAAAACTCTTTAAGAATCGTTTTGCAAAGCAAAATGATTCTGCTTAATTTCCGAACTGTAGGGTAAATGGGGTTAACTGAAGTATCTTCTGCCTCTTTTTGGAAGGAAAGAGACAGAACATTTTGGCTTTTAGCAATTCTAACAATTTTTGGTGGTCTTATTGGATTAGATCACATATATCTTCGCAGTTTCAATACTGCATTATTCAAGCTTATCGTTAACATTTTCTTTTTAGGTGCATGGTTCATATGGGATATTGTTCAACTTGTTGCAGACCATAAAGATGTGGCTGACAAAGGCTTTCGTTTACCATTCGCACCATATGCTAATCGTGTTGGAGCTGGTGTAATTAGTCCACCAGCAGCTGGTGCATCACCGAGCCGCACTACAACTCCTGCTGCAACATCTATTTTCATTTACACTTTGTTAGCAATTGTTCCACTCACAGGATTTGTAGGAATAGATAGATGGTATGCAGGTAGTTGGCTAACTGGTATTGTTAAATTCATTTGGAATATTTGCCTGTTTGGTTCTTGGTATTTCTATGATATTTTCAACGTGCTTTTTAGAGAGGAAACTGTATTGAAAGAAGGATTACTAAATCCTCCACCGTTCAGCAGTACTGTAATTGCCAAAGGAGACTTTTTACCAACAACCGGCAGTCATGATGCTTCTCCTTCACTATTTCGCCAACTATGGAACTTACTGTATTCAATCTTAACATTAACCGATGTTGTTGATACCGTTGTAGCAGTTGCACCAGCACCAATACCACAAGTAGTGACCGCCGCAAAAACACAACTCGAAACAACTGTCGAATCAGCAAAAACAATCGTCGAACTTGGTCAACGTGCAGGTAAATTGATGCAACGCGCAGCATCGGCGGGACCAGAAGTTGCAGCCGAAATTAATAAACGTATCACTGAAGCAGCTGCATCAAAAGTTGCAAGTGCATTAGATGCAACCGGCACCGCTGGCATTGCATCCGCGACTAAAAAGGCAATGAAAGGTGGTGGTGTTGCTACAGTTGGTGCATCTGGAGCGATTATTTTGGCTGTTATAACAATTTTATGCACAATTGGTGTTTATAAAGGGATTAAATTAGTTATGCCAGGAAAATCTCAACATGTTTCTGAGCTAGGTTCTGATGATGTCGAAAACGGGAAAGAACGCGAAGGATAACGCTCTTTGAAAACTTCTACTATACGCGCTTCAATACTATCTAATAGCTTTGTATTTGAACATTTCTTACAAATAAACGCAACAATAGGTAATTCTTTCCATAATACAGTATGCGATGTTGGTGTTTTACACATAATACAACATTGCATCCATCCTCCAACTGGTAATGTTTGACGTGGAGGATGGAATAAAAAATACCACCTTGGCGGTGGCGTTCGCGAACGCGATTTTGTGTTTTTTGTTGTGAGAGACAACAGTTTTCACAAACTACTTAATTATCCATTCGATTAATCTGTAAACTTTTCAGTGTTTGTAGCAATTGAAACATGCTCCGGTGGAACAGGAATTGAATCATATTCAGTTCTCCAATCATCATCAACAGATAGAATGCTTTGTTCCTTTAGCTTTGGCATATTAAGCACCTTAATAATTGTAATAAGCTTATCGTTAATATAATCATAACTATATGTACAATATTCGTCAAACTTCATTTGAATCTTAGACAAACGAATACGTTCAACCGGTGTCCATCGTGGTGCGAGTAAATCGGCAGGATCACGCTCTTATACAACTCTGTAATAAATAGTTTCTTCCACAAAATTCTTACTAATAAAATTCCAATCACAATCATAATAATATGTATTTGAAACACATTTGTCAAGTGTATCAATAAATAGTCCACACTCATAATAATCCAAACTATTAGTTGAATTCAAAACAATGCAAGTGCGTGTAATCACACCCTCACCCAAATAATCAACATATGTTGTCCCATCTGGCTTCTCACATACCTTGATGTAACGAGTTTCCTTGTTTGCCATTTTGGTTTTGATGGGTGCACGTAGAGTCAATATCTATTTTATATTATAAATACAGGTATTTTCAATTTTTATGTAAAATTATTGGCGGGGATTTAAAGTGGTTTAAGCTAAACCTGTTTTTTCCTTAAATGGTGCTGGTAGATTGGGACGCCCTATAGGAAAGCATTAAACATAAAACAATAATGCCGCGCGGCCATCAACAATCCTTAATATATTGTAATTTTTCACGTAAATATTCGCGGTACATGCAGGTTGCCGTGCAGCTAATCCCAGTGAATTCATATTTAGCATCAAATTGCGGGCATTTAGTCGCGACATGTTCACTGCACCAGATGGTTGCGCACTTTCGGGCTTCAAACTAAATGAATACATATACACAAACATATCAGCAGGAATCGCGGTATGATGCTGCCATGGTTGCACTAATCTAAAATATGTTGCTACACGTTCCTGAAATCGGTCTTGACCATCGAATTTAATAATGGCTGATGTAAATAAATCTTGTGCCGTTCCAGTTTCATCAATGCGAATATCACCATAGTTAAACCATTCATTTGTCACAGTCATGCGGTCTTGTCGCACAACCCAGAATATTTCCGATGTTGGACAATTTAACGTCATGGGAATGTTTGCGGTTGGCGCACCAGCCGGAATTGCATTATTAAGAACCATTTGTATTTGTTCTATCAAATAATCATGTGAATTTTTAACAAAACGCCGACGTTCATCAACACCTAAAAATACCCAATCCGCCCACAATATACATGAATTAATGTGAACAGCCGGGATATTAAGCGATGAATTTGCCATTGTTGCCATTAATGGTGTGTATCGCAAATCCGCAAATGAACGCAATTTCAAATTAATTCGAATCTGTGAACGTTGCATCGCCAATACTGGAAGCGCTAAACCTGGATTACGACAAAACCAAAAATACAATGGAATATGTAGAGTTAATGCGCCAGGTAAAGCAGTTTCATTATAAGACCCACGTACGCGACCAATCATTGCCGCAAAACCACTGGCGCGACTTTCTGGCAACGTCATTGATGACCAAATTTGCATGAATTCCCCATTTTGTTTATCAATTTGTTTATCATTGATTTCAATCGACACTTCTTCAATTAACGCATGACCAAGCGAATTCACCCATGATACATCATATGTGGTGCCGCTATATGGTGCAGGCACTTGTACCTCGAGAATTAGTTGTGATAATAAATCGCCAGAATGAGGAATAATAGCTGTTAATCTCTTGCCAAAATCAGGTCCTCCATCGAATACTATTGGTACCGCTTCAATTGCGAATGGTGAATATCTTCTATATATTTGTTTCCAATATGTCATTTGTGGATTTCCGGTAAGAAACAAATCTTGTTTTCCGGAAGCGCTAAGCTGCAATAATCCACCTCCCATTCGCACAAATTTAATATCGTCAAAGATTTATTACGGTTGTAAAATAAAGTAGATATGGCGACGCTTGCATATAAAACAGTTGTTGCCGGTGGAACATCTGTTGTTGCTAACTCTTCAACGGCAACATTAACACTTTCTACAGGTCCCGGCCTCGTTGCTTGGGGCGATAACACTTATAAAATCATTAATATTGCTGCAACTGGCTTTGATTCAATTGATGTTTCCGGCTCTAATACCATTAACTCTTATGTGTTATCATCAAGCTTCAAACTTATTGGTAAAAATGGTATTACTTTGACATCTGACCCGGTTACACATGATATTATTTTCGATGGTGGCGCCTTGAGCAGTGTTTCTGATGTAATAGAAGCGTACAAGTTCCAGGCAGTTGATGTTGCGAACTTTGGTGCAGAAGTTGATCCATTCAGTATTTCAACTGTCATCGATTATACAACAATTAATGCAAGTTCTTTCAGTTCACGCATTAAACTCGTGGGAACGGATGAAGTCGAAATCACTGCGACACCATCAACCGGTATTGTTAGATTCGCCCTGAAAACACTTACTTCTTCATATTTGCTCCAACAATCAACGCTTAACATGTATAATAGCACGACGATTTCGACACTCAATGGTAATCTTAATGCATTGTCTAATAGTACTGCTGCACTTATTACATTTGGAACAGGTGCAGCTACATTTTCGTCTGTTTTTGCAGATGTAGCACGTGTTTCTGCGATTTCGACCGGAATTGCATCTGTTGGCACTGCGATAATTAGTTCAATCACATCAAATGTTATCAATACATCCACAATTGCGACGCGCAGTGCCGGGTTTTCTACAGCAACATTGTCTGTTGCAACAGTTGGTCGCCTTATTGCTACTGATGCATCAATCGGTGCCATTTCGACAGCTTTAGTTGCCGCCGGTACAATTAATACAACTACACTATCAGTCACAACAAACGCAGTTATTAACAATGTTATTGCGCTAAATATTTCAACAGATTCAGCATTAATTAATCAGATTATTACGTCGCAGTTTGGTGCATCAGTTGCATCATTAAGTTCTGCGACTGCGAACTACATAGATGCAACAACTATTGTCACAACAGCAGCAACTACACAAACATTTACAGCATCAAATATATCAACAAATGTGTTCTCTGCTAATGTTGGTTACATAAGTTCAGCCGGTGTTGCTGGAATCATTGGTAATTCCGCGCAATTTACATTTAATACTGTTTCGTCACAAACTGTTTCGGCTGGACGTATAACTCACGCCAGTATTGGTAATGCATCAATTGGTTCAGCATTTATTACAACAGTTTGCACAACATTTGCATCAATTGCAACGCTTGCAGTTTCAACTGCGGCGGTTATTGATTTGTCAACAGGTACAACAACAATTACGCAAACAGCCCAGCTATCTTCGATGTCAGCTGGTGTTGGAGTCATTGGTTCGCTCTCAACTGCACACATATCAACTGGTGCTATCGCAACAAGTTCAATTGGCGCAACAGGCGGAACAATTGCATATTTAAGTTCAACCGCTGCAAACATTACAACCATTAACAGTGATACAATATCAACCGGTGTCGCTGCTATCGGAACGGCTTCTGCATCAACTGTTGCTACCGGTGTCTTATCGGTTGCAACCGCCGCACAATTCACGGGACCAATGTTAGTTAATGGATCATTAACAGGAGCTGCAGCAACATGGACAGGTTTGCAAACCGTTGCTGCTATGTCATGCGTCACTGCATATATTAGTTCTGGAACCGCTGCAAGGTTAGCATGTGGAGATGCAAGTGTTAACGCGTTGTCGACAGCCGCTGGATTTATTGGTGCATTAAGTGCATCAACAGTTGCCGCTGGCGCAGCTGTATTTGTAAACGGAAATATTGGTTTTGGATTGTTTAACACAATTTCGGCAGCGGGGATTTCAACGAATTCGTTATCGGTTGGAACTGCGATTATTAAAAATGTTTTACGTGCACCTGGTATTAGTGCAACAACTGCATCAATTGCATCTGGACGTGTGATGCAACTCTTCGGGAGTACAGCATCAATCGATTTTATTGGTGGCAATACCGCATCCTATACCACCATTACAGCAACCAATGCTACAACAACATCTACATTTACGCAGTTTGCATCAGCAGTGACCGCTGTAATTCAGTCACTTAGCGTCAGCAGTGCTACAGTTGGCAATATTAGTGCAGGAAATGTTAGTGCAACAAATACTACAACTGGTGGACTTTCTGCTGCAACAATATCAACAGGTTCAGTTATTGGTGTGACAGGTCAATTTACAAATATAATTGGTCAAAATGTGTCTGTTGCTGGAATTTCGACACTGGCAATTTTATCACGTACGGCAATCATTAGCAGCGCCATTGCCGCTGGGGCGATCACTGCGGGCGGCATCAGTTCGGTCACAGCATCTGTTGCTGTTGCTGGTTTTTCGACTGCTGTCATTGGAAATATCACCGGAACTACTGCGCAAATAACTACAATTGTAGGAACAGGTGCAACAATCGCTTCACTAAGTTCTGCAACAGTGTCGGCTGGCACAATTAGTTCGGGTTCTATATATGTTGATACAGCAATCGCCGCAAATATTAGTGTTGGTTCTGCACGTATTGGCACTCTAAGCATAACAACTACCACAATTCAACGCGAAATAGTATCATCTGCATATATTGGATACTCACAAGTTTCATCTGGCGTGGTTTCAACTATATCAATCGGCAGTGCCACGGCGGACGCACTAACATCTATTAGCGCTGTAATTACAGCTGGTGTGATTACAAATATTGTAGGAAGTTCGCTTGGTTTTACATCTGGTGATTTCACTGATTTTTCAGCTACTGCTTTATCAACCGGTATAGTTAACATTGGTTCTGGTAGCGCAAGTGTAATTACGGTTGGTGTGCTGAATGTGGGTGTTACAAACATTAATTTGCTAAGTGCTACGGCTGGACAATTATCTTCCATAATTGCAAACTACGGAAGTATAGCTGTTGGCGAAATTAGTACACTGAAATCAAACAATTTTAATGTGCGTCAAATATCTGTGACACGTTTATCAACTGGTATTGGAACTGTGGGCGCCCTGACTGTGAGTACACTTGCTTTGAGCGGTTCACTATCAATACCATCATTATCAGTTGGAAGCATAAGCGTGCAAAACATCCAAGCCGCAGGTGTTGTGCAAACTGCAGCATTGTCTGCTACAACAATTTCAACATCATACTTTATGGCTGATACATTTGATGTTAATCGAATTGGAATTAGTTCAGCTGTGGCAAGTACTATTACTGTATTTTATGGCATGTCGACGACGGCACTTTCAGTTGGAACAGCTGGTATTGGAGCTGTTATCGCCGGTGCTATTTCTGCTGGCGCATTAAGCTCAGGAACGATAACGGCGCAGACTATTGGTGCTGTGACTGGGGCAATTTCGACTGCAACAATTTCTACATTGACAGTTGGCAATTACGGCGTGCAAACAGCTTCTGTTGGTTATCTTTCTGTTGGTGTTGGTGATATTAGTACATTAACTGGTAGATTAGGATCAGTTTATAGTTTGTCTGCCGTTAACATATCTACACAATCTGGTTATTCGCGTGTATTTGCATCATATTATATATCTGTAACTAACTTGTCTGCGACGTATATATCTGTTGGAGCACTTCAAGTCGGCACATTACAAGTAGGAATGCTTGCGTTTAGTTCGGTTTCTGTTAATATGATTTCGGCAAACATGGGTTATATTTCGTCTGCAATTATTCCAGACCTAACAACATGCAATATACATGCAGGTTCATGTTCAACAATAATACTAGATGCGTCAACAATGCATATTAGTACTCAAAACATGTATATTGGTTCAACCGCAACGTTACCGGCAGACGTGTCAAGTTTTTTGTTATATGTTGATGGCACAGGTCGATTTACAAATTATGTTTCTGCATTAGATTTCCAATCACCATCAGATGCAAGATTGAAAAAAGATGTAAATGTAATTGATTCAGAATATGCGTTGTCAACGGTGTGTGAGTTACAAGGTGTTGAATATAATTGGCTGAATCCTGCCTTAAAAACAACAAATCCTCCAAACAAAGAAATTGGGTTTATTGCGCAAGACGTCGAAGCTGTTTTGCCAAATGTTGTATATACTGGCGGTGATGGTGTGAAAGGTTTAGTTTATGACCGAATAGTTGTTATGTTAGTAGAATCTGTTAAAAAATTAAGATGGGAAATTACAGAACTTAAGGCATTGCTTCAGAATCAAACGTCATTATAGAATATGTATATTGTTGCATTTTGACAAGCGGAATTGTGTAAAAGAACCTTGGATTGTTTGGTATTGGTTGTTCCCACAATGGTGGGACATCTTCTTTTTCTTTTAGAGCGTCAATAAATTGTCGCAGTGTTTCACGCGAAATGGTGGCACCCATAATAAGTTCTAATTCGTCAACATCTTCATTTGTTGGGGAACGTATGATAACATAAATTTGCATCTTGACCCCGTCGGTATTTTAAATCTTCCTTGGTAAAAATGGATTTCAATTTTACGCAAGGGTGTAAAAAAGCTTTAGTAAAAATAAGACACTATTTTTAGTAATGTCCCAGGGTCCACCACCGGTTGAACGAGTCATCAACGCTTGGGTAGAGCGTGACGGGCGCACCACGTTCGATGTCCTTTACGAACCGGTGTAACCACCAGGCGTTCTCAGCGTAAGTTTCGTCCGAGTAGCCCTCACACCTTGCCAACCAACGCTCCAAAACCTCCAGTCTAAACTTTGTGTTTACGTACATAAAACACATGAAGTTTACCTCTCGCGTTTGTTCGCTCAGCTCTTCAGTGTCCTTGCCATCCGCGCACTCCTTCTTCAGTCGTGCCTCAACGTCCGCTGCATCCACTGCTTTTGCAAGCTACGACAGTGTTTGAGCCGCATGCTGCGCCGCTTCAAATGCAACATATGATGATATAGCCGCTAAAATTATGATAACACATGCAATTGGTGAGATGTGTATGTTATGTATTCTTACATACATATCAACAAACACAAATACAGCAAGAGCAATGGTTATTACAATAAGCTCCATGTTAAGTTTATACAAAAACATAAAAAATATAGGAAGGATTCAATTTTTATACCCTACTGTTCCGAAATTAAGCAACACTAAAAGTGTTGCTTAATTTCTGGAACAGTAAGGGTTTACGTTGTGTTCCGAAAAATTAAGCAACACTTTTAGTGTTGCTTAATTTCGGAACACGACGATAACGATTTTTCAAACGTTTTTCTAAATGCTTCGTAATTTTCTGCACGATCACCAATAACTAAAATTGCAAATACAATAATACTAAATACGCCATCAAATTCGCTAAGCACTTTCTGGAATACGCGTGAAACCGGCCCAGGTGGTGACCCCCACATACCACATCCCAGCGCTCCAAGCACTACTGCATCACATTTTTCAGATGCTGCTACAAGAAGCGACATTCGCACTTTGTTTTCCAATATTGTAGCATCTTCCGGTGTCAGTTCACCATCATCCGTTGTTATTGGATGATATAGACCCGGTGTAGTCATAACATCAACATAATATGGTTTGCATGTCGTATAGCCTTTTTCCTCATTATCTCTGAAAATCAGCACACGACGCGAATATATCATTTGTAACTTATCCGCTTTCATACTAATTGGGTATAGTTTTCGATTAAGATGCAAATGTAGATTCGATCGACGGAAAATGTTTTCTTCTTGGGCTGGATGACCACTTTCAACACCTCCACCTGGATAAATATTATTTGCCATATTCAACACAGCAACTTTCGCTTTAATACCAATCAAAATGTTAGCAGCATCAAGTGTATCTGCATTATATACAGCGATAGTAGTTGATGCTACGATTTTTTTCGGGAATACACCGACAAACAATTCTTTTGCAATTGGTATTATTGAACATTTTTCATGTTGAACACAATCTCCAAGCATCTTTATCGCAGCAGGATTCACGAATGAATATTTTACTGAAGGTGAACGAGGAATAGCGAGTGTATAATATTCGGATGCTTTACATAACCGAATTGTATCTGCATAAATTTCCTTGCGCCAATCATCACGGGTTTTAGTTTCTTGCATTCGATTTATTGTTGATTTGCAACAAATAATTTTTTGGTTTCAATAATGAGGGCTCGTAAGCATCTTTACGTCTGTTTAGGGAAAATACGACTGTATCACAATAAGTAACAGCAGAATGCCACGTAAACCGTCTTCAAAACCAAAAGAAATCGACAACCCTTTACATGCTGTTGTAAAAATCTTCACTGTGAGTACTGAGCCTCGCTATTCGCAACCATGGTGTATGGCCCAACAATTAAAATCATCCGGAACCGGGTTTATCATCGGAGACCGGCTAATCATCACAAATGCGCATGTTGTTGCACATCATACATGTGTTCAAATCCGAAAACATGGTATGTCAGACAAGGTTACAGCGACAGTTTTAGCCATTGCACATGACAGTGATTTAGCGATTTTAACGGTTGATGATGAAGAATTTTGGGAAGATACTGTGCAACTGCCAATTGCTGACATGCCTCATATTCGGCAACATGTAACTGTTATTGGTTATCCAATGGGTGGCGATACAATTTGTGTGACTGAAGGCGTTATTTCTCGAATCGACTATGATTCTTACTCACATAGTTCTCGCCCAAATCTTGTTGCACAGGTAGATGCGGCAATTAACCCTGGAAACAGTGGTGGCCCTGCGCTAAGCGAAGATGGTGCGGTGATTGGTGTTGCATTCCAAGGAATGGATGCTGGCGATGGCATCGGCTATATTATTCCATCACCAATTCTGATGCATGTACTTGAAGATTTCAGCAAAAACGGTCGCATCACTGGCACTGGTAGCATGCCTTTCAAATATCAAACTACTGAAAATGCCGCAATTCGCTCATCAATTGGTGTTCCTCCACATATTTCAGGTATTCGCATTAGTGGGCTTTATCCTGCATCTAAACATTCCGAAATGTTTATGATTGATGATATTGTTAGTGAAGTCGATGGAATTCCTATTGCAAACGATGGAACGATTTCAATATCAGAACATGTTCGTGTTCCTGTTTCGGCAATTTACAGTGGTAAAAACATTGGTGATAGTCTAAAATACACCGTATACCGCAATAAAAATCGTGTGAATCTTTCAACTATTGTCGAAAGAAACTACGAACTTGTGCCACGTACACTATATGAACAACGGCCAAGTTACTACATTTTCGGCGGGCTCGTGTTTACAATACTAAGTGGTCCATATGTAGAAACTCGCGCCGAAAATGGTTCGATTGATGTTGGTCTGTTGTCACTTATTAGTAAAACTGCGGAACAAAGTCACCAAAATATTGTCGTACTCTCTGATATTCTGTCACACCCAATAAATACTGGTTATGAAGCAGATGAATTTGATGATTCGCAACTGGTCGCGATTAATGACCATAAAATCAATAATCTGGGCGATGTTGCTCGCATTTGTAAAACATTTATAGGTGAATACATTCGGTTCGAATTTTCATCCAAGAAAATCATTGTGCTACGCACGGATGATGCGCGGGCATCTGAAGCTGCAATCCTTAAGGCAAACGCGATTAATTCAGCTGTGAGTGAAGACCTAACGGTTGTTGCTGTGCCTGCACGCCGCGTTAGACGCCGTGTTGGCGGCGGGCCTGAAACCGTTGTTTAGATGCATCGCGTTTAAAAATGTTCATAATATTATTATTTCATTAAACAATAACTTCTTCTGTATCATAATTCATCATAATTTCCCAATTTTCATCGCAAAAACGTGACCAACCATCATAATACAAGTAAATCGCTGAAAATAAATGCATTTGGCAGCACCGTTTTGTTTGTTTTTATGTCAGAAATCAAATCTCCGCATAGTTTGTGACGTTTTTGATGGTTTCTGTCGTTTTGCCCTTGGCAGGTTTGTAGTTGTCGGGGTTCCAACGAATAAAATACACTGGTAAGCCTCCAAATGATTGACCAATGTTAATCATTCTTGTTTGTTCACATGTGCAAGGGCGCTCTTTGTGCTGGTTTTCGTCGCATTCTAATACAACAATTTTGTCACCAAAGTCGTAAACTCGATCTGGACGTTCTTTGCCGCACACACCAGCATCAATCTGTCTATCCGTTGACTCACCTGGTAATTCACGTGTATCCAAATAATCCATTAGAGCATTTTGTTTTGCTAAATATGCGGAAGTGAATGATGAAGGGTTGCAGTTTTCACATTTTGCATCTTTGTCCAAAATGTAAAGTAATCCGCAAGAAGAGCAGGGTTTTTCTACATAATTTTCTTCGCCTTCTTGTTTGTGTTTTTCGCAATGTAATGGATGCCAATTGGTTCCCCAAATGGCTTTGTTTTTACATAATTTACATCTTGCATTTGACTTTTTCATCATTCCCGGTTCTTTGTGTCTGTAGCAATGTGTTGGAGAATGCCCTGGAAAGCCATATGTTGAATATGATTTGCAATCTGGAATCGGGCAATGTTTCGATTTGATGTCTATCATTCCTTCTAATTTATGTGTTACACAAAACCGGCCCTTTCCGCCTGGAATATCAAATACTGGTGTAATAATTGTGCAGCTTGGGTGTTCACAGCGCTTATTTTTAAGGTCAATCATGTCAGGAGTTTTATGATCACAGCAATATTCTGGTTTGCCATGTTTTAATCCGAATGTAGGATGTTTTCTACATTCTGGATTTATACACGTTTTACTTAGTACATTAATCATTTCATCTGTTTTATGTCGACTGCAAAATTTTCCACACTTAGTACCAGGTAAATTAAATGCAGGTTGTTTGGGACATTCTGGATGTTCACAGTGTTTGTGTATTAAGTCCATCATATCTGATTTTTTGTGTTTTTTACAGAATCGTGGAGCTTCACCTTTTATTCCAAATGCTGGATTAATTGAAGGACAATTGGGATGTTCACACCGTTTAGCAATAACATTAATCATTTCAGGTAATTTATGTCGTTTACAGAAGCGCCCTTTACCTCCAACAACATCAAATGATGGTTGACGTTCACATTTTTCACAGCATGCATCTTTGATATTTATCATTCCATCTAATTTATGGTCTTGACAAAACCTGCCCTTGCCACCTTTTACATCAAATATTGGACGGGTTGGACATTCAGGATGTTCACACCGTTTATTGCATACGTCGACCATATCCGCATGTTTATGTTTTTTGCAGTAAAGTGCTTTACCTTTTTTAGCATCTTTGTGTGCATATGTTGGTCGTAATGTGCAGTCCGGTTCAATGCATTTGGTGTTTTGTACATCAACCATTGTATCATCTTTGTGTGCTTTGCAAAATATCGGTTTGTATTTTTCTGTGCCATATGTTGCACGAATAGGACATCCTTCGTGTTTACATTTTGGCATTTGTTTATTTAATAGTTAGGAGTGCATAATTTTTTGTTTTCATTTTTTAGGAGGGCTAAAAAATCGTGAACACATAAATTATCCGAATTTCCACCGACGTTTGCACCATACACATTCAACAAATGTTGTTGTTCCTTCGTCTCCGCATTTCAATTGAATGTCAAACGATCTGCAAAGGTTTTTCTTGCATCTTCCGCATGTGTATTTTGTGGTCACATCATCGAAAGATACCTCATACGCTTTATCAAGTTTTTTATTGATTTTCTCTTGTTCTTCCGACCAAACATCAGGAAATAAATCGGCGTAAACAAGGAAAGGTACTTCGTGCGGCATAATCATTTTGTCTAAAATCCTTGGTAAAACCGTAGCATTTTTAACATAACTGGTTGGATCAATGTTGGAAATAACGCGAAGAGCGGTTGAATAATAAAGACCGCCATGACCAGCAAACGCAGGAACATTCCATCGTGGTCTCACCCCATTTTTAATTGCAATCGCAATTGCTGCATTGAAAATCCCCTTTTCCATATTAGATGCAATAACTTCAGCCATATCCGTCGCAACACCAGATGCACCCAAAATCTCATTAAGATGCGCTTTTACTTCTACGCGTGAAGCAGATATATTCCATGAAACTTCCATTAACTTACCATAAAACAGTGCGCTGTTTTTATGTTCAATTTGGGGGTGGGGGACATCAAATTGCTGCGCATAGTTGCTTACGCAACTATGCTTGCAATTTGCCTCCCCCTATAGCCCCCTTACAAAGTTTATGCTCGCAGAATCGGTTGCTTTGCAACCGATTCTTAAAGGAATTTTCCGCTTTGCAAGGATTTTCCGCAAAGCGGAAAATCCTTTTAAGAATAATTTGCGAAGCAAATTATTCTGCGGAAAATTCCTGCTTCGCTCGCATTTTTGCCTCTCACTACGTTCGCGGAAATGTGTTTCTCTGGAAGTACATAAATATTAATGTTAGAGAGGTGAAAAATCATTTTTTGGAATCTTTTGGATTTGCTTCCCTTCACCTAAAGAAGTTTTATAGGTAAATTCGAATTTTTCTGGTCAGCAGCTGCTTTTTTCTTGATGCGCAACTTTTGCAACAGTTTTCGCCGTCGTTGTTTAGCATGTTCAATTATATGTTCAAATACATCAATTTCATATTCAAGTTGCGTAATTTGTTCATTAACATCAGCCATTCGTTGAAGTACAATACCATATTCAAACTATCGTTCAATTTTTATGAACATCATAAATATTTCGTAATGTAATTAATACTCGTTTAGTATTCCAAGTTGATTCAGCGGAATAAAGAACATTATCACCTGTGCAAATAGTAACATTCGTTCTATATATATCCAATCTTATATGAGACGCTTTTATTGAATCACCAAGATTGCATGTTACATCAAAATATGGTTGTTCATATGTTCTTGTGTTCACATAGTCTTCATGAACAAGGTTTGTTGTTTTTACATGTAGTTTGAATGTTTTGATTCGTTCTATAAGTTCCACTGGAAATTTTCCCGAATCAATGATATTACTCGTAATAACACACGTTTCTCTATCAAACAATACCGAAATGTGCACTAGAATATGATTGAAAGAATAGGTTGCATCATGTGAGCTGAATGTATACTTGCCTTCGTCACGCTTAGATGTTATAGTATTCCAATCATCATAGTAGATGTATTTTGCATCTTTGATAATGTCATAAAATAATTTATCGTGCGCATTTCTTTTAGATTTTGATTTTGACGAATTATATTTCCGCGTTAGTTCCAAAATTTTTGCATCAGATGCTGTTAATTCATTTTCAAGTCTGTCTATAGTTGTCTTATACGATTCAACTAATGTAGATGCTGTGGTGATTTCATCTTGCAGAGATGTTAATAATTCATCTGTCATTTTACTGCACAATTATTGACCAATAAAAAACATGATTAATTATGATTCAATTTTTAAGTCGCGCCTTATTTTTGTTTACCGTAGACTACCAAAATTAAGCTACACCCCGTTCTGGCTCCGCCAGAATGGGGTTGAAAGAACTGTCCACCAAAGGTTCTGACACTTTCAGTGTAGCTTAATTTTGGTAGTTCTACGAAAGCCGGCCTTGTTCCGAAAGTTTTTGATACTTTTCACGAATGTGAAAAGTGCAAGACCTGTCCCACCTTTGGTGGACAGGTCTTTTAACCTCGTTCTGGCAAAGCCAGAACGAGGTGTATCTTAATTTCGGAACAGGCCGGTACTTCCATATGTCCTATTATATTCATAATATTACCGTAGACTATGGGCCGGTACCCTTGAATCCCGAAATTAAGCAACATGCTTAATTTCGGGATATCAAGGGTTTACGTTGTGTTCCCGAAATTAAGCATGTTGCTTAATTTCGGGACACAACGGTATCGTTATTATTTGTTTTGTCTCTTGGCTCATCATCATTATTTTGTTCCTTTGCTGCACGCTGCGCTCGCTGGTAGGGAATCCAAAAGTTAACAAAAAACGATTTTACACTTCTCTAAAATTAATATTCATATGTTTTTAGAAATCGCCCCCCCGCAAGTGTAGTGAGAAGTTACTCTTTACAGGGGGCTTAGGGGAGGCAGGTTGCAAGCATGATGTCCCCCTTTATTCAGATGACTTCCATTTGAAATCACACCGTGTGCAAACATATATATATTGTAAATTTACGCTATCGTATTTGATGTAAATTACATCAGGTGTAGTTTCGCCCTTATTTGACGAACATTTATCGTTTGGACATTTGATTGCACCAGATGTTTCATGTGGCAATGTTGGATCGTTCAGTGTATATTTATCGATTTGCATAATGACTTTTCCGCCAGTACCTTTTTCGCGAACTGTTAAATCTAATATACATGCTTCACATTCATCTGAAACAGCAGCGGCAGCACTTTTCGTGGCTTTCGAAAGCGCAGCATCAGATGCAGCTGCAGCAGACTCGGCCGCGGTAGCAGACTGCTCGAAACCACATGCACGACATTTGTATTTGATATCACTGCTCGTGTCGATGAACATATTCATGTAGTTTGCACAATGAGGGCAGAATTTGAGACCCATAATTCTAATTATAAGCTGCGAACATTAAAAAGATGTGCGTCAATTTTGGGGACAAAAGTCTACCCCTATAGTCACCTGTAAAGAAAAACTGCTCGCTCGCGGTAGTGGAAACCAAAAATGTATAAATATTAATTTTAGAGCAATATAAAATCAATTTTCATTAACTTTTGAATTTCCTACTCCGCGAACAAAGCGAGTAGTAAAAAGATGCGAGCGAAGCAGGAATCAGTTGCTTCGCGACTGATTCTGCGAGCGTAAACATGTAAGGGGCTATAGGAGGAGGCAAATTGCGATCATGGCTGCAAAGCAGCCACGCGCAGCAATTTGATGCCCCCCATAATTAATTCGCATAATAAAGCAAATTGCCGTTCCCATAAATCGAGATGGATGAACAAATTCTCATTCAATCAGTTGAAACAGCCAGTAAACTCGCGATATTGTTTATGATTATTTATTACTCTAAATTCAAATATTGGGGCATCATTGCTGCGTTTGTTGTGGTAAATTTAGTATTCACAATACTGCAATCATATACATACGATGCAAAAAACACATATGTTCAAATCATGTATGTTATCATATATGGTGCGATGGTAAAACATCAATTTGGTTCATGGGGCGAATCCACCGGCATCATCGTACCTTCCGCGCTTATAAGCGTTATTGTCAATAAAATCGCATTATCATTATTAGGACAGAAACAAACACAACTTGCTCTGTAATCGCCGCGCATCATTTTAAATGCATGCACACGTGCAAACGTTAGCATATAATCGCATCATAAATATGTTTCGTTTTGGGAAAGTTGAGCGCAAAAATTGACGCAAAAGTAACTATAGACGGATAGTTTGCAATAATGAGTACGCTTGAAGAATTCCTACGTTCTCATTTGACGGATGATAAGGCCACAGCAACGCATATAGGCATGGGTGCGGCAAGACCACATTCAGGCAAATATGTTATACATGATCACGAATATCCAAAGTTACTAAGTTTAATCGAACGCTGGCATTTTAACGACAAAAAACAGTTCAATCTGTTGGAATGTCATAGAAATGTTGGACCTGTGCTAATCGACTTAGATTTTCGCTATTTGATTTCGCTTGAAGGAGTCAAGGGTCCAAAAGCCAAAGAAAGTCTATGTAAACGACGATATACACAAGATATGATAAACAATTTCATTGGTGGTTACGCTGCAATTCTTGAAAAATACTATAATATGTCTGACATCAAAAGCATGACATTTTACATTATGGAAAAAACAAAGCCTCTTATAGATGACAAAAATAGTCTTCTCAAAGATGGTATTCACATTGTAATTGCTGACCTAATAACAACACCGGAAATTCAATATGCACTTCGCAAAGCTGTTCTTGATGCAAATCTAATTGAAGAATCATTCGCCGGAACGGAAATTTATAATAGTTCCAGTGATATATTCGATAAACGTGTAATCAAGAGTAACAATTGGTTCATGTATGGTGGTTCGAAACCGAATTTAGAACCATATTTACTAACGCGGCGTGTTGTTCTGGAAGATGGCGCACTAACTGAATATGAAGACAAACCACCATCATCACTTGACCTTCTGCAGATTTTAAGTATTCGATACAAAAAAGTGGAAACACCACTTACAGTAAACGCAGATACGTCTGAAGAATGGACTGAAATTATGAATGAAGCAAATGGAGTAAAACTTAAGAAAATACCGGCAGTACCAAAGGCACTCGCTGAAGATCCGGCGGATGAACCAGATACAGGTGTGGAAACAGGCGACAGCGCTAAATCCATTCTTGATCCATATGAAAACGCAGCAGAATTAGAAACTGTTATGAAACTTGCTGTAGAATGTCTCGCAGATGAACGCGCAAACGATTATTCGCAATGGATGGATGTGGGGTTTTGCCTACATAATTTATGCGCTGAACGGTTGTTTGATACATGGGTGAAATTTAGCCAACGCTCACCGAAATTCGACGATGAAGCGTATAATCACATGCGACGTGAATGGCCGCGCATGACAAATCGGGGATTAAAAATGGGTTCACTACATATGTGGGCGAAAACTGATAATCCTCACAAATATCGCGAAATCATGGAAGCAGACTTGATTAACGCAATATTAAAAACACCAGAATGTTCACATGTTGCTGTTGCAAATATAGCAAGTAAGCTGTATTGTCATCAATATTGTTGCGCAGATTTCGATAAGAAACCATGGTATGAATTCAGGTCGCATCGATGGGTTAAACTATCTGGTGGTATCGATCTTCGTCGTAAACTGTCTGACGAAATCCGTAGACTATACATCGAAGCACATAAACGTGTATTAGACCGCAAAAAAGACGCAGGTGGCAAAGACCTGGAAATTCTGGAGAAAATGGAGAAATCCATTTCAGAAACAACTAAAAAATTGGGTGATTCAGTGTTCAAAGACCGTGTAATGAAGGAATGTTGTGAACCGTTCTTCCGCGAAGAGTTTAATCGCGAAATCAATGCAAACCCTTATTTAGTTGTATGCGCAAATGGTGTGTTAGAATTACGTGCAAAGAAACTTGCAAAAGGACGCGAGACAACTGGTGTTAATTTCAGACCAGGACATCCCGATGATATGATGACAAATTGCACTAAAGCATCATATCACAAATACAATCCAAAAGACCCAACCACTTGTGAAATCTTGGGATTCTTTGCGAAACTGTTTCCGAAAGAAGCCGTTCGCGAATATATGTTGACACTATTATCATCGTGTTTGGAAGGTTCGAACCGGGAACAGAAATTCTATATTTTGACTGGTGTTGGTTCTAATGGTAAATCGATTTTAGTGCGATTAATGAACAAAACGTTGTATGAATACACCGGTAGTTTATCAACAACATCGCTAACACGGAAGAGACCGGAGTCGGGCGCAGCAAACCCTGATATTATGGGAATCAAAGGCAAGCGATTTATTTCAATGCAGGAGCCAGATGGCCGCGAATCACTTAACTTTGCACGTGTTAAACAATTTAGTGGTGAAGACGACATAACATGTAGGCCACTGTATGGAGATATTGAAACTATAACAATTATGGGGAAGATTTTCCTGTGTTGTAATGATATGCCAACGATTCCGACGACAGACTGGGGTACATGGCGTCGTATTCGTGTTATCAAGTTGATTTCACGCTTTTGCAAAGATCCATCATCAGATCCAGAGTTACACGAATTCTTAGTTGATGAAAGTTTTGGCGACAAGCTGGATGATTGGCCAGATGCATTCTTATCGATTCTTGTGCATTATTATGAAACCAAGTATCTTAAACATGGTTTACGCGAACCACCGGAAGTGCTTGAAGAAAGTCGCAAATATCAAGAAGAAAATGATTTATTCGCAGTGTTCCTTAAGGATTGCATCGAACCTGCTGCAGGTTCAGTGCTTTCATTCAGTCGTACATGGGACAGATATGGTATATGGATTAAAGAACAACCAGAAAAAATTAAAAAGATGCGTCAAATAGAGTTCAAACAGCGAATGAAGATTATGTATGGTGATCCAGGAACGGAAGGATATCGCGGCATTCGGATTTGTGGCGGTGGTGGTGAGCCTGTACTTGCCGTAATTGATGAAGAAATTACAGTTTAATAGTTTTATCGACGTGTTCCGAAACGGGCCTGTATGAATTTTTATTACCGTCGTGTTCCGAAATTAAGCAACACTTTTAGTGTTGCTTAATTTCGGAACAGTAGGGTACCGGCCCGTTCCGAAATTAAGATACACCTCGTTCTGGCTTTGCCAGAACGAGGTTAAAAGACCTGTCCACCAAAGGTGGACAGGTCTTGCACTTTTCGCGAATGCGAAAAGTATCAAAAACTTTCGGAACAGGGCCGGCTTTCGGTAGTCTACGGTATGCAGTTTCGACTGTTTTACACGAATTTCTGCAGAATTGCAACAAATACACCCAATACCATGAATGCAATTACGCTAACAGATGCAATATTTTTGTATCCACCACCTAAATATCTGACACCAAGTGCACTTGCACTAATTAAACATGCTAAAAAGAATACACATAAGACAACAAATGCAATCGCAGAAGGTGTCCAACCAGAAATCGACTGTTGTGCAGTATCATCAACAAGCCCCTTCATAGTTGCATTGCGCATAGTTGTAATAGCATCAGCTTTGTCAATGATCGATGTCCGCACTGTATCCGCTGCAGGAATAAATGATGTTGTAACTGCACTGTATAAGCATCTATATTGTTGGAGTAATGCGGCATTCCGTTCGGAACTGGGTGCAATTATATTGCAATTTGCATCTACTAATGTAGTCATTTTATAATTACGATGGTATTAAAAGAATTTGGCTTAGCGGCCCCCTAAGGTTTCCATTTGAAATCGATTTTGTTCCATTCGTTATCGTCCCGTTTTTTGTAATTAAAGTTGACTTGCCAACCAATTATTAATGTTGCAATTGCAACGATTATTAAACATATTACAAGTGCGGGGCCAAGCAATAAAAATCCCATAGCAGATGCAGCAAGTGGTAACACACATAATAACGCGGCTATGTAACCGACTTGCATAATGAAAAGCATATTTGTTTTTTGTTTGTAGTAGTATTCATTGATTTCGAATTGACGACGTGTTGTATCAACGTCAGATTGTAATCGACCAGCCATATCTTGGCTCAACATTTGCATTTGAATATCATATAAGTCCTTACCACGTTTATATGCACGCATAAATTCAATTTGCTGCTGTTGTGATTGAACTAAAGCTGCATTTGCATCATTAAGTGCACTAATTCGGTCATTATTTAAATTGTCTTTTAATGTTGCGATAGATGCTGGATTTGCCGCATTTATGCTCTGCAGCATGTTGGTAATTTCTTGCGCAGTGTAAGGCATATCTTTACAATATGGCGCGTTATTTTCTGAAAACCGTTGCGATAAATCCAACCGCAACCCCCGCTAATAATCCATATGCAATTAATTGATTTCGCATGTATCTGTTTTTAACTGCCGTATATTCAACCATTTCTTTATGTGTATCAAGTGTCGATTTTAATACTCCAATTCTTTGACCTGCAAGAGCAACTTTATTGGCTTCAATCGATGCATTTAATGTAGCATACGCGGTATCGCTCGAAACGGATGTATTTAATTTGTTGATTAAATATGAATACATTGCTAAAATTGTAGATAGTTTAAAATTCAATTGTTGGGCGACAGTTAGCGCAGCTCCAGCTGTTGACGCATTTGTCGTTAATAAATCAATATATGAACTGATTGCGACTTTGTATACATCTAAATAGTAAGTGTATTCTCCAGAAATATTTGATGCAAATTTAGCGTAAGATGCACGTAAATCTGTTAAATTCACTGATACATCGAATGATTCTGTTATAGTTAAGGTTTGAATACTGGAAATGTCGAAAAATGGTGTACCAAGTGATGTATTACCGCTTGTATATGCTGTCATAGCAGCATCAAAATCAGCCGATGTCCAACGCGTTGCATCTGCAGCAGCTAAATTTGTTGAATATTGCGATGGAACGGCCATTTTGAGTAAAGCAATCACTCCACCAACGTAATCACCTGATGCATCCGTTGACATGTTTATAATATAGCTTTAAAATTTTAGATCAAATTGCTGTCCTGCAGTTGTAGCAAATGAACTGGTTGGTTTCCATGTAACCAATAGAAACACCAACACAATAAATATAAGTGCAAAAACAGATGCAGCGATAGCTATGTATAATGTCATACTTTCAAGCAAAGGCCATTGAAGTAGACCAACCGTATTGCGCGTAACTGTATCAACACGTGGCGGTTGTTGTGAAATTGCAGAAGCATTAGCAAAATCAGCGCGTTCAGTCAATTGGCCAACAACGTAGTTTTGCGTACGTAAATACATTGGCAATACTCGAAGTTTATCTTGAATTGTTTGTCTAACATATGCCAATGTTGCTATGTCAGCGGTGATATTTGGCTCGTAATTGGATGAACCTTGTTCATATGCTTGCTGGTGACAATTGCCACGTGCTGGTGTAAATGTTGAAAAAAACTCAGATTTTACAATTGGTTGCGTTATTGCATCATATCCAAGCTTTAGTTGTTCTACCAATACATCAACGTTCGAATTTGATAAATCTGGTGACGTTGTTGGAAGAATCATTGAACTGTTAGATGCAGGAACAAGTGAACAAGATGCTGACATCTTAGAATACCTTAAAACTATGGAAGATTAAGTGCAATGTCTGTAAACAATTGTTTCACCAGCCGTTTTGCTTGGCCGGCGCACTTCAACAATATCGCCAGGATATAATCCAAGCATTCTACCTATAATATCTTCATGGTGTCTAATAACAATTAGTTTGGATTTTGATGAAACCATAAGGCGTTTCAATAAGGCTTCATGTTCAGATTGTGGAACTCGAATATGGGGAGGAACGCGAACATGTTTTAGTCGGTTAACAACTAAATCGGGCAAATAGAAGAATGATACACGATAACCATATTTAGAGTGCGCTTCCGTGACAGCTTTGTGAAATGCTTCACCAACATGTTCACCACAAATTATAATTAATTCATCAGTTAACCGATTATAACCATCAAGTATATGTTTTTCAGTAGTCGCTCGGCGTCGACTGCTGCGAGTTGTTACAACTGTTGCAGCATCATCGCCGTCAACAATGCCTGTCATGTCAACTGCTGGAGTGAACATGTTATGTAATTTGTTCTTGAGCTTATCAATAAATCTATATTTTACATATACATTTGGTAAACGATTTTCTTGTTCTGGAGTGGCCAGTTTGCATCTAATGTCAAGCGGAGACAAGTCTGATGTGTCTTCAATCATTTTCTTAATATCGTCGGTCGTGAATGCGTCGTATTCAGATGTATCATATCCACGTTTTTGAAGCATGTCAAGAACAGTACCCCTGCTTCTATAGACAAGATCCAGGATTTCAGTTGTGTATATTTCCGTCATTACTTTGTATTACATAAGATTTGTTAAATTGTTTGGGTTCAATTTTTCGTGCCCTGTTGGCACGAAAAATTTCAAGGATGTAAAACCTTAGCGGTTTTACATCTGATTCAATTTTTCGTGCTGCAGACGCAAACTTTCATCGTATAAATTAAATGCCAACAAATAGGAAGACTCTCCGTCGTCGCAGTAAAAAACGGCTGAATACGAAGAAAGGTGGTGCATTTTTTAGAAATAAAATAGATAAGGATATTTACACAGTTCTATGCTATTATATAAATAAACTCGTGTTTGATACTATTGTTTTGTGGGTATTAAACAACGAAAGGGTTCCTGTCATAAACACTTCATCGTTAAATACCAGTTTCAAAAGCACGCCATCAAACATATCTACAGAAGATATATTAAGGCATTATGCGCCACCAGTACGTGGTGGTGCAAGAATAGACAAATCAGATAAACAAGTTGAGTATATGGTTGGGTTTGTTAATGAAGTATTTCCACATATTATAAATGAATATATACGAAAGTATTCGGAAGATATTGAAAAACAAGTACGTGAACAGTTATTAGCAAACACAGCTTTACATACAAATTTAAATCGCAATTCATATATTGCGAGTTTAACCAATAAAATGATAGATGTGCCACGATTTTGCCCTCATTTGTCTAATCCAATCGAAACTGTTATGCGGTGGATAATAACATATTCACAGCAACAAGAATTAGAACGATATGCATATAAAAAATTATATGAAATATTAGCCTCACCAAATGTTATACGTATAATAACAGAAACTGTCACTAAAAAAGTATTGATGTATACTACGCTGCCTCCGCGCACAGATTTAATTACACGTCCAACGGCTTTTTTCGCCGATGATAATTTGGTGGTTCGAGCGAGGGAAATTGATTTATTAACAGCAAAAGATAATAAGAAACGTGCATCTACTGAAGAAAAAATTACGGCCGCGTCAAAAGAAATTGTTGATGCTGCAAGAAATTTTGCTTTAGCAGCTTTTAAAGTAAGGAATTTTCAATTAATGCATACTGCACTAAATGAACTGTTAACAGAACTAAACGGTGAACATTCAACATTATATGATATGTCAATGAATCTAAAAACTGCATTGGAACTCTCAAATAGTAGCAACATACCCAACAAATTTTTGAACGATGCACTGTACAATTTTATTTATTGTGCTGCTTAATTTCGGAACCACCACTTAAAATAATTCAGCATAAGTAAATGAATCGTCGCAAACTAACGCTAAAGAGATGTTCGAAGAAATCTTTGCGTCCCAGAACGAAAAAAGGCGGAGCAATTTGGTCTACGCCTAAAATAGACGCAGATATCACTACGTATCTATGCTATCATATTGGCAAACTTGCATTTGATAAAATTAAGGAATGGAACCCTACCGAATGTTCCAGTAATGTCACTTGCCGCAGAAAAGGTGGTGCATTTTAGTCTACACCTAAAATAGATGAAGATATTTATGCAGGGTTGTGTAATTACATCTATAATGCTGTAATTAGTATTGTTAAAGAATGGGTGAATGAATATAAAATTGTAACTCAGACTATGTTAGCAACGTCTTCCAGTGAACCATCTAAAAATGTTAATACTAATACGTTAATGTCAGATTATGCAGCACTTTATAAGGCATACACACCAGGCAGCTATTTACATGGTGGTGCACGAAGTAAATCGACTATTCGTGTTAGTGTTATGCAACAATTTATCGATGATAAGGTAAGCGAGATTGTATATGAATACATACATAAATCCGCAGCTAACGCTGAACGCCAATTGAGCGAGCAGTTTAAATGTATGTCACAAGAGAACATTTTAGGATGGACATCATTTACGATTGATTCGCCTGATAATGCGGCGTCGTATGTCAGACAGATTTGTCCAAAATCAACAAGTTTCGATTTTTGGAGCAAACTAATAACATATTTACAACAACAAGAATTAGAACGTTACATTATCAAAAAAATTCACGAAACAGTAAAATATCAAGATGTATCACGGATAATAGTAGCAGTTGTTGCCAAACGTATATCTCAGTATGAGATATTATACCGCAAAGATCGCGGATATATTCCATGTTTATCGAAGACAAAAGTTGAATCATATAATGAAACAGAAGAATTAAGAGCACGTCAAGCGGAAATATGGCAATTGAGACTTATAGCTGAACTAAGGGGAGCAACAGACGAAAATATTGTTAAAAAACTACGTGCAGACATTATTCAAGCAGACAAAGACCTTATTGAGGCTGCTTTTGCTATTCGTAATTACCAGCTTATTTATTCAGCAGTAATCAACTTGATGAGTATATTAACTGAATTAGGGGACGCGTCATCGCCGTTATATATTAAATCGAAAACATTAGGAGATGTACTTAATAGTTATGATACTATGAAAAATAATCAAATATATTTACAACAACTTGATATTGCATTACAAAATTTTTTTGAAGAAATAAAAGTTATACCCGGATTGTTTTCATAAACGAATGTTGTCAACAAAAATATTAATGTATAATAAATAAACATGCGCAAAGCAACGACACTAAAGAGGCGGTCAAAGAAATCGTTGCGTCATAAGACGAAAAAAGGCGGGTTTTTCGGAAAACCGAAGCTAACAGACGAAGTGAAATATGAAATACAAAAGACAATCAAAAATGTTATTGAAACATTGATGAAAATATGGTTAGGATTAAATCCAGATGGTGCTAAAGTCCTTGTAGATAGAATAACCGGTGAAAATGTCAATGTGGATTCAATAAATACTATGTATGATACATTAATTGATAACTCTTTGAAAGCTACGCGGGAAAATGTTAAGGATTACTATAGATCAAGTGTCAAACTGGTAAATAATAATATTACGTATAGATATTTCACATTTCTGAAAGACAAAATGATTAATGAAGATAGTTTAAAATGGATTGTAGATGCAATGAATGATGATTATGCATATGGGTTAAGCCAAATATTTTCTGACGCAACATTCGAACCTGCTGTTACAATTTCCACAAAAATACCGAAACACGAAAAATTTTCATTTAACACACAATTTGCACATTATTTTGGAACACATGCAACTATAAAAAAAACGTTTCACATTGGTAGTCCACAAGTTAATCTTGAAACGATTCGTATTGAATATGATGGTAGTAATGTATCATCTACTACAATTCAAAACTATGTTGAAAAACGAACATATAATTTATTTCCGTATATATTTAGTAATTATCTAAATGAAGAAATACTTCCATATCTTAAGTATATGAAGAATGAAGTAAACGCGGTTGTGATGCAACGTAGCGATAAGATGGGTGTAATGCTTATACCAGTCCTTGCTGGTGGTGCAAACATGAAAATTCCTAAATCCAGCTGGAAGGATATGGAAAACTATGTATACAAAACATGTTATAGTGAATTCGATAATTATATTAGAACTATGCTTGTAACAAATATAATTAAAAAATATATAGATGCATATTCATTTGAAACAATTGCGATGTTTAAAGCAAGTGAGTTGAAATTACAAAATTATTCTTTATGGCAGTTAAATCCATATATAATGTATGAGTTAGAATGGATTAAGACTGGTAATACTAAAAAAGCAGAGTATGCGAATCATTTAGCAACTATTAACAAGAAAGTATATGAAGTAGCGCATGCTCTACCAGATATCTCTAATATCAGAAAAATAATTGATGATACGATTACACAAACGATACTGAACGGAACTACTATGCAAATCAAAGATGATGAGTATGTATATGAAAATACATTAAATTTTAGTCAACATGCTAAAAACGTTATATACAAAAATATGCACTTAAATCTTACAATATTTACACAAAGAGCAAATAAGAAAAACGCATTAAGATATTTAAGTCATATAGGCAAAATAACACCAAAGTCTATTGTAGTAGCGGCTAATGTACCAGCGGCGGCTAATGTACCAGCGGCGGCTAATGTACCAGCGGCGGCTAATGCACCAGCGGCGGCTAATGCACCAGCAGCGGCTAATGTACCAGCGGCGGCTAATGTACCAGCGGCGGCTAATGTACCAGCGGCGGCTAATGTACCAGCGGCGGCTAATGTACCAGCGGCGGCTAATGTACCAGCGGCGGCTAATGCAGCAGCAGCTAACTCTGCAAAAGCCGCAGGTACTGGTTTATTTATGACAGCTAATGAATCTGCTGAAATAAACGCAGCAGCGGCTGCTGCAACAGCAGCTATCGCAGCTAACGCAGCAGCTAGAGAAGCGGCTAATGCGGTAAATGCTGCAGTTGCATTTGCGGCGGCAAACGCAGCAGGCACCGGCCTTATGCTACATACTAATGCTGCAGCTAACGCAGCAGCTAACGCAGCAACCAAAAAAGCATTAGCAAACGCACCACCAATGCCAGAAGAAGCATTAGCCACAGCATTACCAACATTGGAACCACCACTTGGCGCACCTGGTGCATATGCAGCACCACGTAGAGTATTAGCTCCATCTTCTACAGAAATGAATGCAGCAACAGCCAAAGTTGTTTTAGATGCTACGACTATAAAAGCTGATATAACAAAAATTATTAAAGGTGTAAATCCAATATTTGCAAGATTATCTGCTTTAACGAGAGAAATGCATACTCTTCTTACAAAAGCAAATCACATAGAAATCAATATGAAACGAACCAGAAATAAAATAGTAGAATCTGGTGCGAAAACGCACAAAATAAATGCATCGTTTATAAGAGATATTAGAGCGGATGAATCAAGCTTTCTTGGTATAATAAAGACTATACGTGCAATACGTGAACAAACTGAACAACTTTTCTTGAATATCAAATCGGCTGTACAAAGCATAACAGAAATAACCTCAAGTATTTTGTTATCACCTGAAGCATACAGTGGAGCTTCTGTCGCAGAAAAAGCTGCATCAGATATGGCGAGAAATGCTGTATCTTCTATAACAAAACAAGCCGTTGAATCTGCTGAATTTGAAGATAGAATCAATAAAAATTTAGAACAGTCTGAAGATATTTATGAATCTGTACTCCAATATGTTCAAGATGTAAATCATGTAATTGAAGAAAAAGCAGGAACTACTACTACATATGAAAATTATAACATTTTAGAGGAAATGCTGCGAGCAACTGAATCATCAGTTAATTATGGGTCAAATTATGGGTCAAATTACAATCTATGATTTTAACCTAACTTAGTCACAAATATTTCATGAATAGGTTCCGCGCCACCGACCTTTGGTTTGCGTTTCCGTATAACTGGTGGGGCTGCAACTGGTTCCTCTTGAATTAATGATTTATCTAATTTAACAACGCGTTTCTTTGGTGCAACAATTGGTTCCGCTGGCACGACTTCGTCAGGAGCAATTTTAACAATCCGTCTTTTTGGTGCAACAATTGGTTCCGCTGGCACGACTTCGTCAGGAGCAATTTTAACAATCCGTCTTTTTGGTGCAGCAACTGCTGCTGGCACAGCAACTGCAGCTTCTGCAGCCGCTAATTCTTTTTCCATATCTTCAATTGTAGTTTTAATATCAATTGCTTCAGCCGATTCAGCAGGAGTTTCAAATTCTTCTTCCGGTGTTTCTGGTGAACTCTCTTCTGCGACAGCTAATTCTTTTGGTATATCAGGGAAATCATACAAATCCAATGGACCAGAAAAAGGTGTCGCTGCATCTAATGCTGTCGCATATTTATCAGCAGCTTCTTGAATCGCCGGCAATGCTGCCGTTGTATTTGTTATACGTGAGAGACCTGACCCATGACCAAGTCGATGCGCATTTGATGCAGTTAATATGCGGAATGACATTGACCCGATACATTCCATTTCTTGAATTGAAAGCTTCAGTGTATATGGTATATTAACATTTGTAAAACCAGTTGCGCGAGTTACGTTTGGTGGAACGAGACGCATTGTGTTTTCAGTATCACCCAAAAACTTTACTTGTCCATCACATTCTGGGCATACATACAAATCTCGCGCGACATTATATATTGGTATAGAACCACAACCATCGCAAACAACTGTCTCATATTTATCGCCGCGTGTCATCATGCTTTCATTCATGAAGTTTGATGTACCATATGCAACAACCACATCGCGCTCCATTTCACCAATGCGCAGACCGCCTTGATTACCGCGTCCGCCGGTTGTTTGATGCGTTCTTGCCACGCGACGACCTTCCGCGCGGGCATTGATTTTGTCGATTGGCATATGTTTTAAACGCATGTAGTATGTTGGAGTCATAAAAATCGATACTTCCATCATATCGCCAGTAATTCCATTATACAGAATTTCATTGCCATAACGTTCATAACCAGCAGCTTCTAACGCTGTTCCAAATATTTCCGTTGAATTACCAACATTTCCAAATGCCGTACCATCAACATACGCCCCATAACATGCAGCCGCTTTACTTCCAACTGCTTCCATAAGCTGCCCCATAGTCATACGTGATGGAATAGAATGTGGATTCACAATGACATCGGGTGTTATACCAGTGCGACTGCGCGGCATATCGGTTTCTGGTATAGCAAGACCCATACAGCCTTTCTGACCATGGCGATTCGAAAATTTATCACCTATTTCCGGAACGCGTACATTACGAACGCGAACCTTGACTGTTATTCGCCCTTCAGCATCTGCCGTCACAATTACTTTATCAACATAGCCATCCGTCCATTTAGATGCAAGAAGACTTGCATCTTCATTTGTGCCATCGATTTTTAGTGTATAAGCACCAACAAGAACTGTTGTATCATCAACATATTCATTCAGTTTGATAATGCCTCGTTCATCGAGTTTACTGTAATCACGTCCAGGTTTCAATCCAGTCCATTCTGCGGTTAACATTGGATTTCCGACTTTTAGTTCAACCGATGTCATACGATCAAGCGTTTCAATCAAAGTATAACTGCGAAAATACAATGATCTAAACATGCCACGTTCGATTGATGTTTTATTGAACAAAATGCCGTCTTCCTGATTGTAACCAGAATATGATGCAAGTGCAACGATTGCATTTGTTGCATATTGTAGTTTTCCATCGGCTAATTTACGTGCAAAATATGTTGATGTAAGTGGTGTTTGCAGATAACATTGAACATGTGAGAATGTATCCATACGTTGCATGTAATTTGTAGCATATAGTGACAGCGATTGTTTCGATTGCGCACATGATAAATGATTACGTGGAGCCTGATTGTGGTTTGGGAAAGGAATACATGATGCTACAGCACCTAACATTGTTGAAGGATGAATCTCACAATGTGTATAATCCCGTGTAGCATCTCTTGCTCGCACAATGTCCCATGCAATGAATGCTTCATGTTGTTCATATGGGTCAACATATTCAATTAGTCCAGCATATGGAATCAGTTTTTTCGCATATTGTTCGAATGTGGGGTTTTCGACTTCGGCCAACGGGTCAACAAATACAGCGCTGTTCTCTTCAGGTAACGTGCCACTAATTAGCGCTTGCCAACTGCTATCATTTGAGATTTCGTGTGCGAATCGTTCAGTATCAATTTCGTCGGAATGACGGCCCAATCCATAATGTTGCCAAACATAGTCAGGATGAACATGCCAAAGCGGGCGAAGAGGGCGACCTTCATCTGTATACACGTATAATGCTCTGTTAATAAACGAAAATGAAACGGAAATATATGGTGAAAAACAGCCGGTCCATTTGAATAGTTTTAAGATAGCGATAAGTGGCAGAGGATTTTCACAAACCCCCAACCATTCACTATTTACATATATAGGAATCCATTTCGCACGTTGAACAGCACTTGTTTTATGTAAAGCAATAACATTGCCGCGATTTAGTAACCATTGGTTTATTGGTTCTGGATTAAGATAGAAAGATACCTTGGTCATCATCGCGAGATTTTTAACAACACCGATTGATGCACCGCCTGGAGTTTCTACTGCGCAAAAATATCCAAATTGTGATGAATGCATGCGACGTGGTCCAACTAATTTACGTGTTGTATCAAAATCAAGTACAACACGGCGAGTATGTGATACAAAGTCTAAATATGTTAATCGTGAAAGCGCTTGTAATACACCTTCGACATTTTGATTTACAGTTCTATCTTTACCAATCATTCCCCACTTTCCGCGAAAACTATAAAGTAAATAATCCGTTATGTATGTATAGGAAATCGCACGACTTTGATTTGTGTAGTTTGCAAGTAATTCTACGAATTTTTCGCCTTGATATGCATCTTGGGCAATGTTATACGTTTCATCATATTTTAACAACATTTTTTTGATAAATTCGCTATAGACTTCCGAAAATAGGCGTTGTACTAATGCACCACCAACATATACACGTTGATTGCGCGTGTCATCTTTATCAGTTTGCTTGTCAAGTCCATGATGCACACGTAAAATTTTACGAATAGTGTCACCAAGGTAAAATCCTTTTGCTCTCATTAAAATCCCCGCTTTGGCTTTGTTAATGTCAATATCGTCACCATCATGATTACTAACATGTGTAAACATTAAATTATATAAAATATCCATAACCATAGCTGGAGAACGCCGTTTTGTAATTGTTGTAATATATTGAACTGCCGTTCGTTGGTCGAAAAATGGTGCAGCTTCATATATACTTGGCATTAGATATTGCGTTAGTAGTTCTGCTTCTGGTGTGGTTACGTCTGGAAAGATGCACTTGACAATTTCTTCATCACTTTGGAATCCCATTGCTCTGTAAACAACAAATAATGGAACGGGCATGCGTAACATTGGTAGTTGCACATAAATCTGACCACCTTTTGCAATAAATATACCTACGAAACGTTTTTCACGTGTTCCTGCACCTAATGTATTAATTGCCGCTTTCGTAGGCATATCATCCGTCGGTTTGTGACTAATGTGAACGGCATTAAATGATTGTTCTTGACGAGTTACAAGAACTTTTTCTTGTCCATCAATAATAAAATATCCACCTTGGTCATATTCACATTCACCCGCTTCGCGCAAAAACGCAGCAGGTTGATTTCTTAGTAAACAAATGTTTGAATGTAACATAATTGGCATGTAAAAAAGTAAATGGCGCTTTATTTCAACAGTTTTAAAAGGTTCGATGTCTGCGTTAGATGCAGTGTTCAGTAGTTTTGACTTCAGCGCCTTGATTGACCGCGTTCCACCAGATTGATTTGTATTTGCCACATTTTCGCCAAGAGGTGTATTGGTGTCAATACCACCTTCCACTTCTGCCGTATTTTCCGCTTCAGCAATTGCGACCGCTTCATTTGCGGCAGATTCGACGTCTTCGATATCAATTTCAGCAGATTCATCCGTTTCTAAAACATTGCCTATTCGTTTTAGAGATTCAAAGTTAATGTATACATCAATGCTAATATCCGCAAACACTGGTACAGCATATGTTGTGCGTCGAATACGCGCTTCATTTGGAAACATAACATGTGATAATGCACCAGCATCCATCGTTGGACGACCAATATAAATTCCAGTTCCTTCTTTTCCACCTATATACATTTTGAATTCATATGGATATTCAGACGCACGTTTGGCGCCTTTGCCAACTGTAAACATTTTGCGAATTGGATTATGTCTACGAATTGTTTCTGCCATGTCGTGTTCGATAAACTGATTGTATGAATCAATATGATGAGATGACAAAAAATAAGGGTTTTCTTCGAAATATTTATCTAATGCTTTGAATGCCATATGCTCCCATTCGCCTGCTTCTCCAGGATATGCAACATCTTCTATTTCTGCATCTTGGTCAAGAGGTGTACGCTCTTGTGTATTGTTTTCTTGTGTCTCGGTTTCATTATTATCTGTTGTTGCACCTCCAATCATGTTTGTTGAAACAACGTCTGGCAGTTCCTCAATATTCAAAGGAAATGGCGCGGGCACTTCCGCTGGCACTTCCGCTGGCACTTCCGCTGGCACTTCCGCTGGCACTTCCGCAGGTGCAGCCTCTGGTGCTGGCGCAAGTGCAGCCTCTGGTGCTGCCGCAGGTGCTGCCGCAGGTGCTGCCGTAGGTGCTGCCGCAGGTGCTGGCGCAAGTGCAGCCTCTGGTGCTGCCGCAGGTGCTGCCGCAGGTGCTGCCGTAGGTGCTGCCGCAGGTGCTGTCTCTGGTGCAGGTGGCGTCTGTGCAGGCATCTCAGCAGACACAAGAGACTCTGGTACAATAGACACTTGTTTTATTTCAGTTGCTGGTGCAGATACTGGTGGCGCCTGTGCAGGCATCTCAGCAGACACAAGAGACTCTGGTGCAATAGACACTTGTTTTATTTCAGTTGCTGGTGCAGATACTGGTGGCGCCTGTGCAGGCATCTCAGCAGACACAAGAGACTCTGGTGCGGGTGTAGCATCTAAATCTATAACTTTAACATCATTATCTTCGCCACTACCTTTAAAAAATTTAATTATCGCATCCATACTTTACTTATTACATGTTAATATTTGACGTTAAGTACACGATACAGTTTTCCGTATAGAGCATTGGAAATTGCATTAAACACCGACTCATCGATATTCGGTAGAGGTTCATCAAAACATGTTCTATTATTGCATCGAATTGAACTAACTGTCATAGGATAGCGAGTTACTGGGCAAACCGAAAAGCGAAGACTAAAGCGACCAAAGAAAGTATCAACAATACGTTCAACCGTTTCGGTTGCATTAAAGTCACAAACAACATTTACAAGTTCATCCACAACATTGTAATCAACCGCTGATTGACCAAATACCCAGAAATCATTCACAACAAGATTGTGAAATTGTTCATAAGTTAGGTTCATGCGTGATGCTTGATGTTCGTCGATACTTTGACCATATTCATTTAGACCTCTCATATACGTGCGGATTTGTTCAACAGGACCTTCAGCGTTGGTAGACATCTGATGTTGCATCAGAATAGAACCAAGTGTTGCAGTACGATGTTCACAATATTGCGTAAGAACAAATCCCATTGAAGCAGCCATATCTGAGATGCAAGTGATTTTCACACCAGCATTTTCAAGCGCTTGTAGGCTTTGTACCATTTGCATTCCGGCGACAACAGAGCCGCCGGGAGTTGCGAGATATACATAGAGTTCGGAGTCATTTTGATGGGTAAACAGTTCGCTAATAAAATTAGCGGTAGCTGAACCGCCCACTTCACCACGATACACAACGAAATTATCACGGGTAAGGTGAATAGTTCGGGTAGCAGCGGCTGCAGCGGCTGCAGCGGCTGCAGCGGCAACAGTCATCAATAGAGAAACAGTTTTTGATACCATTCCCAAGAACAATTAAATAAATATGTTATACGCGTTGGATATATTTCAATTTTTGTGTGTATTCGACATATTGTGCGTTAAAATAAAGGATGAGTTCAAAAAAACCACATATAAAAGTAACAAATGGATAAATGTATATGGTCGTGTCTTCCTGCATCAACCGGATGTAGCAGTCCGCAGCCGGAAATTTTGTTATGTACATCAATATTTCAACTACCATATGGTCATGCAGATCCAACAGTGTATGCCGATGGCATTTATTTGTTAGCTAAAGAATTACCAAAGGTTCTCCCATCTGCAATTTTGCGGGTATTTTTAGATGCATCGTTGATAACAAATGCACCAAGCGTAAGACCAGCATCTCCAAGATGGGCAGAAGTATTAAAAATGATGGCAAAAATGCCGCATGTGCAACTTGTACAGGTTGCATGCCCTACATTTATGAATCCAGATACACACGGACATTACGATTTATTTGGCACAATATTTCGATTTGTTGGGATGTTTGAACATTCTGACGCCATACCATTATGGTTGCATGGTGGAGCGAAACTTACGCTTTCATTCGAAAGCGACGTAACCCCTGAATTTATATATTTTTACTTGAATATCTACAAAATTGTTGTAAATTTAAATGTAGATTTATTTACAATTACAGCACCATGTACATTTGTACCTTGGCATATTATACGTGACAATCGTGTGTATCACGTTTTAGCTGGATTAATTGCTACGAAATTTAAATTTCCAATTAGTTGGTTTAACGAATTTATCGAAATTGCAGAAGATGCAATTGAAAACCCAACAAATCCTGATAATTTGATTGTTCAGCAAACGGAAAGAGTTCGAATGTTTGACGGAGGCCGGTTCTATGAAGTGCGCAAAATTGCGCAACAGAAGTCACCATTTGTCTATGGGTTTGACGAGATTTTCCTGAATTTCTTCTTGATGCCAAAACTTATTGCATCAGACAGACCGATACGCCACTTACAGCTTGTTATTAACATGTTTCTACGTGCCCTGTCAGCAAAATTAGATGTTATTAAATCTGGAACAGGGTTTGATGTTGATAATCCACACATACAGAGATTCTTAACAATTCTTAGCGAAGTTTTCCTCAATAAGACACCTGCGACCGCTCATATTACAATGAATGATGCAATAACAATTGCAAATCGTGTTTTTGTATACATTTTTAATAATGTATCGCATAGTTATACGCTCGCTACAAAATATTGCGTTAGTCACCACGTATCGGATGATAGATATGTAGAAATAATTACTTCATTAAAAGAAGCCATTGTTGAATTTGATGCAGTTATTCCACAAAATCCATTTGAAACATTTATGGCCGACTGCTGGTCAAGAGTTGATACATTAAAACCATTTACATCTGTTGTAAATGTGCTTGGAAATGGTAAAATCATACCTGTTGCACCAACATCAGATGAACTTTTACTAAGCGATAGAACTGTTTTGTGTCCACCAGACGTTATAGCAGTTCAAACCAATGCTGAACGCAAATATGTTGATGAACGTCGTAAAAAGAAAATGCAATCAAGTAAAACTACGCGACGAGCAAGATTCCGCACCAACAAACACCGTAAAAATTGAACCTGCCAAATTTAATTCTCATAATAAGTATCAATGTCAACAAAACGCGAAGATTACTTGCGATGGGATGATTATTTTATGCAAATTGCGAAACTTAGTGCGCAGCGGTCCAAAGACCCGCATACACAAGTTGGCGCTTGTATTGTTGATGCAAAAAATCGTATTGTTGGCATCGGTTACAATGGATTTCCACGCGGATGCAGTGATGACTTACTGCCATGGGCACGCGAAGCCGATGACCCACTTGATACGAAATATCTATATGTTGTACATGCGGAAGCAAATGCAATCTTAAACAAGAACAATGCAGACATCACGGGTTCGCGCATATATGTTAGTTTATTTCCATGCAATGAATGTGCAAAACTTATTATTCAAGCCGGAATTATTGAAGTCATTTACGATTGTGATAAATATGAAACAAGTAAATCAACGGTTGCGGCTAAAAAAATGTTTGATATGGCACATGTATCGTATAGAAAACTGTCTTAGCTAATTCTATAGTTCCGCAATATCACGCACTTCAATCTGCCTTGCAAGAGATCGCATATTGTTACATTTCAAATAATTAATGTAATCTGTATCATTCCGTGTGAGGTATATTGTTCCTGATTCAAGTGGTGAATGATAGAACCCACCAGACAATTCAGTCGAATCATATGTAAATATACGACCTTTGTTGTCTATTACAGTATCACCATCTGATATGTTATTGATGGCATGGGTAAAATCGCGAATCCGATGCAAAGCATGGTTTGCACAATCAGTTGTCATGATATCGATAACATATGACCATTTAGCAATACCATCGGCGTATAATGTGATTGTCCAAGATTTTTCTGGGTATTCTAAGTTATTTTCGCTAATTAGTTCACCAATATATGTTTTTAACGCGTCTAAATCCGGAAAAAGCGCTATACATGGTTCATCGTCATCGTCGCGTACTTGTTCAAGAACGAAGAAATTACGTTTAACAGCCGACATTTTACTGGTATAAAAAGTATGTTGAATACCCTTCAGTTTTTTGCATAGTTACAAGTAAATGATGTGGTATATGGTTTTTATCGGGTTATTATTCGCATATATATACTTTTTATACAACTATTTATACATTGAAAAATTCGAGTCTCCGCCACCGACTTTGATGCAACCAACCGAAATAGATGACCCAGGACTATTTTCACGTATGAATCAACAATACAATCAATTGCACGATATATGGAAACAACAAGCAGGCATTTCAACTACAATTGCTACAAAAACATGTGATGCTGTAGATGCTGTTACACAAAAACAAATCGATACACTTGTTGCAGGATATGCTGCAGATGCAGGACAAACATCTGTCTCTGCGACAGACAAGCCAGTATATATTGAACGCGCAAAGGCCGAATTACGGTCACAACCAACATCAACAACTATGTTTGATTGTGCCAGCTGGCGCAAAGATGCAACAAACAAAATTTTGGCTGAGGCGTTTTTTGACCAATCATGTGGAGGACCAGATGATCTATTGGTACGGCCTGATTCCGCCGCCGCTTGGACAAAACTATTCAAGAAAATTACAGATTTAGGGGATTCTGTCGATTCTTTACCAAACATATTACATATTAACGAAAATGAAACATGGATGCAAAGTGTACTTAGACCGAGCCTTGAAAAAGCACGTATTGCGAACAAAGCCCTTCAGGAAGGATTTGCAGCCGACTTAGTATGTATTTCTCGCGCTGATATCAAGGCAGCAGACGCGAGCTTAACTAAAATATCCGTTGTGTTAACTGGTGGGCAATCACGCATTAAAGACATCGAAAGCAAATGGACACCACTACATACACAAACTGCATCAATGATGGATGAGCTACGTAAATTATCCCAAGATGTATCAAAATGAGTCCCATATTAGTTAACATTATTTTAGCGATATTGACGTTAGGAACCGGTTTGGTTGGTCAGTTGATTGCACGTATAGTTAAAATGAATTTCACAGGTCAATTATGGATGTATATACCAATATTTTTCATTCCCGGTTTATCGTTTTTGCCTGCAATTGCGATTTTATTTGGTGCGTTAGGTTAAATGCATCAGCGCACGCGCTTGACAGCAAAACAGCGAAAAATCATTTTTAATCCATATTTCCGGCGATTTTTACTTACAAAGAAATACTTAACACAAAAACAATACCAACGGATTCGAAATCATAATCCGCTGTTGTTACATAACATATATAACAAATATTTCAGGAAATTGGTTGAATATTACGATTATGAAACAAATTAACACGCCGCTGCGCTGCACACAAAAGAATTGAATCATATCTTAAAATGACATAATTTATAATGTGAATGGCGATAGTATCACTTCAATTGTGTGAAAAATACAGGCCAACTAAATCATCTGAACTTATTTCGCAACCTGCAATTATTACTCTTAGGAAATGGCTGCAAAGTCATCCGGTTGCGGCGGTATTATTGTCTGGTCCACCTGGCGTTGGAAAAACAACGGCGGCAATCATTTTAGCGAAAGAAGCAGGTTTTACAACAGTTGAATTAAATGCATCAGATACGCGTTCTGCATCCCTTATTCGCAGCGCTCTTTTGGATGCAATTACATGTGTACATAATTGTATAATTGTTGATGAGATTGATGGTATGTCAATATCTGACAAGGGTGGTATACAAGAATTATCAAAACTTATCGCTGTAACAAAGTGTCCAATTGTTTGTATATGTAATGATCGCCAAAGTCGTCAAGCGCGTTCACTCGTCAAATCTTGCGCAATTGACATTAAATTCGAACCAACTGCTGCATCAGACATGCTTAAAAAACTTGTGGCAATTGCTGCAGTTGAGAAAATCGCGGTAGCGCAGTCGCTATTAAGAGAAATTATAGCAGCGGCGGCTGGTGATATGCGTGCAGCTATTAATAATTTACATATGCATTGTGGCGCGACAGCAAAAGACCCGTGGCAGGCTTATGATGCATTTACATCAGTTAGAAAAATATTTGAAGATAAACGATTAACACTTGATGATGCGATCGAATTGATGTTTGTAGATGCAGACCTTGGCCCACTTGTTGCACATCAACATATTTTGGATCGCGAAACATCGCTTGCGACTGCTGTAAAAGCTGCAGACACATTTACAATGATGGACATGATTGATGCGCGTATTTATGGTCGTCAATCATGGGAATTATTACCATATAAAGTTGTTGAAATTGCTGGTGTAGTGCGAGCAAGTCATGCATCAATTGGATGGACGCAATTTCCAGCGGTGTTAGCGCGAGCTTCAACTGCGCGAAAACGACGGCGACAACTTGATAATATTGGCGCATGTCTGCGCATGTCTACAGCAGATATAAGAACATCTTGGACACCACTACAAATCATAATAGGAGCGCCTCTTGCAGCCGGAGACATAACTACAGCGGTTGATGATATTGCAGCAGCAGGATTAACACGCGATGATATGTTAGATGTTATAATGGACATATCGTTGTATCCAAATGAAATACCGGCGGTGACTACTAAAAATAAAGGTGCATTTACTCGCCTTTACAATCGAAAATATGGGGAAAGTGTTAAGACATCTTCAACTGAAGTCGAAAGCGAAGAGGAATTAATTTGAAATATCGAATAATTCATCTCTAATTATCCAACATTTTTTGTTACAACGCTTAATGTACGCTTGTTCAGCACTCCAATCATCCCATCGTTTATTATAGTCAGCAATACTTTCACCATCATTGCGCAAAAGTTTCAAATGTGTATTTTCACAATCTAAATATGTAAGTGTTTCAGGCAGCTTTGGAAGGACACTTAGTTGTGTATTTCCACAATATAAACATTTAAGTGTTTCAGGCAGCTTCGGAAGGACACTTAGTTGTGTATCTCCACAAAATAGATGTGTAAGTGTTTCAGGCAGCTCTGGAAGGACACTTAGTTGTGTATTTCCACAATATAAATGTGTAAGTGTTTCAGGCAGCTCTGGAAGGACACTTAGTTGTGTATTTCTACAATATAAATATGTAAATGTTTCAGGCAGCTTCGGAAGGACACTTAGTTGTGTATTTCCACAAGATAAATATGTAAGTGCTTCAGGCAGCTTCGGAAGAACACTTAGTTGTGTATTTCCACAAGATAATATTTTAAGTGTTTCAGGCAGCTTTGGAAGTACACTTAGTTGTGTATTTCCACAAGATAAATATGTAAGTGCTTCAGGCAGCTTCGGAAGAACACTTAGTTGTGTATTATCACAATTTAATATTTTAAGTGTTTCAGGCAGCTTCGGAAGGACACTTAGTTGTGTATTTCCACAATATAAACATTTAAGTGTTTCAGGCAGTTCCGGAAGACTTGTTATTTTTAACCAAGAGACATCTAATGTTCCATTATCAATCGCGCTAATGCGCGACAATAATTTAACCGTATCAGGTCCATGCGCCATCTTTGATCTGCTAAAAAGTCTTAAGGATATCCTTCAATTTTCTACAGAATAAATTGGCAAAGCCAATTTATTCAAGAAAGAATTCGCCACTAAAAGTGGTGAATTCTACAGCATCAAATAATTCATCACGAATTGCACAACATTTTTTGTTACAACGCTTGATGCATGCTTGTTCAGCGCGCCAGGCATCCCATCGTTTACTATAGTCTGCAATACTTTCACCATCATTATGCAAAAGTTTTAGTTGTGTATTTGAACAATATAAATATGTAAGTGTTTCAGGCAGCTTCGGAAGGACACTTAGTTGTGTATTTCCACAATATAAATATTTAAGCGTTTCAGGCAGCTTCGGAAGAATACTTATTTGTGTATTTCCACAATCTAATTGTGTAAGTGTTTCAGGCAGCTTCGGAAGGACACTTAGGTTTGTACTCCAACACTCTAAATGTGTAAGTGTTTCAGGCAGTATTGGAAGGACACTTAGTTGTGTATTTTCACAATTTAATATTTCAAGTGTTTCAGGCAGTTTCGGAAGGACACTTAGTTGTGTATTTGAACAATCTAAATATTTAAGTGTTTCAGGCAGCTTCGGAAGGACACTTAGTTGTGTATTTGAACAATATAAATGTGTAAGTGTTTCAGGCAGCTTCGGAAGGACACTTAGTTGTGTATATCCACAAGATAAATATGTAAGTGTTTTAGGTAGTTCTGGAAGGCTTGTTATTTTTAACCAAGAGACATCTAATTTTCCATCTTTAATCGCGCTAATGTGCCACAATAGTTTTGCAGTATCAGGTCCATGCGCCATCTTTGATCTGCTAAAAAGTCTTAAGGATATCCTTCAATTTTCTACAGAATAAATTGGCAAAGCCAATTTATTCAAGAAAGAATTCGCCACTAAAAGTGGTGAATTCTACAGCATCAAATAATTCATCACGAATTGCACAACATTTTTTGTTACAACGCTTGATGCATGCTTGTTCAGCACTCCAATCATCCCATCGTTTATTATAGTCAGCAATACTTTCACCATCATTGCGCAAAAGTTTCAAATGTGTATTTGAACAATCTAAATATGTAAGTGTTTCAGGCAGCTTTGGAAGGACACTTAGTTGTGTATTTCCACAATATAAATATTTAAGTGTTTCAGGCAGCTTCGGAAGGACACTTAGTTGTGTATCTCCACAAAATAGATGTGCAAGTGTTTCAGGCAGCTCTGGAAGGACACTTAGTTGTGTATTTCCACAATATAAATGTGTAAGTGTTTCAGGCAGCTCTGGAAGGACACTTAGTTGTGTATTTCCACAATATAAATATGTAAATGTTTCAGGTAGCTTCGGAAGGACACTTAGTTGTGTATTTCCACAAGATAAATATGTAAGTGCTTTAGGCAGCTTTGGAAGAACACTTAGTTGTGTATATCCACAAGATAAATATGTAAGTGTTTCAGGCAGCTTCGGAAGAACACTTAGTTGTGTATATCCACAAGATAAATATGTAAGTGTTTCAGGCAGCTTCGGAAGAACACTTAGTTGTGTATAATGACAATCTAAATGTGTAAGTGTTTCAGGCAGTTCCGGAAGACTTTTTATTTTTAACCAAGAGACATCTAATGTTCCATCATCAATCGCGCTAATGCGCGACAATAATTTAACCGTATCAGGTCCATGCGCCATCTTTAGATCTATTAAAAAGGCTTAAGATACCTTTCAATTTTCTACAGAATAAATTGGCAAAGCCAATTTATTCAAGAAAGAATTCGCCACTAAAAGTGGCAATATCGAATAATTCATCTCTAAATGCTAAACATTTTTTGTTGCAGCGCTTAATAAATGCTTGTTCAGCATACCAAGCATCCTGACGTTTACTATAATCAGCAATACTTTCGCCAGAATTACGTCGGAGTATTAGAGGTATATTATAACAATATAAATGTATAAGTGTTTCAGGCAGCTTCGGCAAGTCTGTGCGAAACAGACTTTAAAGCACCATTCTGCGAGCAGGACGGTGCTTGTATGACACTTAGTTGTGTATAATTACACACTAAGTGTGTAAGTGTTTCAGGCAGCCCCGGAAGACTTGTTATATTTAGCTATGAAACATTCAAACTTCCTTCTTGAATTGTGGTACCGGCCCGTTCCGAAATTAAGATACACCTCGTTCTGGCTTTGCCAGAACGAGGTTAAAAGACCTGTCCACCAAAGGTGGACAGGTCTTGCACTTTTCACATTCGCATTCAAAAACTGCTAAGCAGTTTTTGAATTAAGCAAATTTCCAGCTTTGCTGGAAATTTGCGTGAAAAGTATCAAAAACTTTCGGAACAGAATTTTCCGCTAAAGTGGAAAATTCTCAAAAAAAGAATCGGCTTTGCCGATTCTTTTTGCAGGGCCGGCTTTCGTAGAACTACCGAAATTAAGATACACTAAAAGTGTATCTTAATTTCGGTAGTTCTACGGTACCCTACAGAATCAGGACCGAACATAAATGTTCGGTCCTGATTTAATTCAGCCTCAGTTAAGCTCATGTGCCATCTCATACACTTAGTAAAACACATTGCAATACATTTACTTTTTGTGTGTTACAAATAAAAATGGCATCATGTCCAAATGGTGATCCAGCATTTTCGCGGTTACTTGGCAATCCATCACCTGCAACTCGCCAACAAATTTTCTATACAATTTGTATATTTGCACGATTTGCCCTTTATTCAGCCGTCTTAATTGGCCGAAATCAAACATGAGTTCAAGCTGTAGTTGGCATCACTGCGACTATAGCCATCGTAAATCTGGTTCCATCAATAAAAAATGCCGGGCATCAATGGTGGTCCAAACGGTTTCAATTGGCTATGAGTATATTAATTGTTGCGGCATGTATTGCATCATATTTAGGTGCGGTTAATGCGATTACTATACCGATTGCGTTATATATCAGACACCGAAAATGGATTAAATCGATATCAACTAATATTGTAGCCGATACTTTTTATGGTATGGAAGCCATTTTAATATACCCATATTTCAGAATATACAGATTTAATTCATCGCCTAACGTACTCCTAAAACTAAAGATGTTCTTTAAAGTGTACTTCAAATACTTATCTTTAGTTAAAGAAGTGTTGTCTTTTTGGGCTGTGTCGGGCCCATTTTGTTTGCTAGTCACTTTCTTTATTTTCTTTAACTTTTGCTTCTGTTAGAGTTTTTAGCAAAATATTTCGCGCACCGTTCATGTCACGATCCATTTCGTAAGAACACTTATTACACTTATACACTATATCTTTACCTATTTTGTTTATTGCACCACACTTCCCACATGTTTGACTTGTATAGTGTTCTTCTACGATTTGTAGATCTCGCCCATCACGTTTACACAAATCTGCTAATTTCATTCTAAATTTGTAATGTGACATATCCGTCATTGTTTTCTTGGTTATCGAAGACAAATCTGGATTCTGTTGTAGTTGTGATGTGGAAAATTTAGGAATCACTATTGTTCCATAATTTTTTGTTAAATATGTTGCGAGTTGATTCCTTATGTTTTCAGCAATATTGGACTTTTTTCTCTCAATCTTTAGACATTTCTTTCTACGTCTCCTATATTGAACTGGATTTGTACTTTTGTCTCTTTCGCTCCTTAATTCTTCTAATTTAGCATTCAAGCTCTTTAGAATATATTGTTGTTTGTTTGATGTTTTAAATGCGATTCCTGAAGGACTGTAACATGTTTGGAAAGTCCTAACACCTGGATCTAAAGATACTATAGAATATTTAGGTTTAATAGCTTCAGTTGCTTCTTCATTGATCGTGAAGACAAAATAGTAAGCTCCTCTATCATATAGAAATTTAGCATCATGTTTTATACATTTTTGGCCATCAGTTGTTTGTGTCATAGGAGGAAGTTTATTTCTTTGACGTTTTCGTACATATATTGGTTTCTTAATTCGTGTTGGAAAGATACGTAATTTTTTATTTTCAGTATTAATTGCTCTATTATCTATCCAAAATATTTGCCTTGGGTTTTTTCTTGACTTAAACCACATCGTAAAATCTTTAATGTTTCCATTATTCAAATTAGTTGTGCAAGATTTGTAAGCAGTTATAGCATCTTTAATAGCTAAATCTTTTGTGTCATAAGGAATTTCTTGTTGCCATAAAGTTTTTTTAGTAAGGTGTTTTGGAATAATACATTTCCGAAGATAAGATGCGTTAATTCCTTTAGTCCAATTTATTTTCTTATCTGCATGCTTAGAACAAGTAAATGAATCATTTGATGATTTTAGCTTTTTGCAGAAAGCACAATTATTTTGTGTTATAAACTTTTTCTTAAGACCATCAAAATGCTTATTAAGAATTTCAACAGCTTTGTTGTAAAAGAATCTATGTGCATCAAATAAGCGTTTAAATACTCGTTTTTGTTGATGGTTAGGATATACTCGAATTTTTCTTGCTATAATTCTATCAGTAGGTAGAACAGCTGGTTCCCAATCATTTGTGTTAAAATACTTAGCAGCACGAGATGAACTAGTATGATCCCAGAAGTGAAGAAATTGTTCATGATGTTCAGAGTTGTGTAAAGGCGGCCCTTTGTGTGACTCAGAAGGGATCCAGAGTTTTTTGGATATTTTTGGTGAAATAGATTCAATCCAGAACTTCTTTGACATAATGAAAAATAGATTTCAAAGAGAGTTTTTGGTTTCAATTTTTGTGACTGCCCTGAGTTTACATAAAAAGTTGCATTAGCGATTTTATCCATATTTTTGGACAGTTGTATCAGATGCGTTCATCTTACATGAATGCTATAAAAAATTGTCAGGCGAAGTTAATCACGTGCAATAAATTTATGCAAGATTACATGGTCGGGCACATCGGGCGTCAATATGTAATTCATGCATCTAAATATGAATTCAGCAGGAGTATGCTTACCAGCGGGAATTTTCTCCAACACTTCCACAGAAACATCCCGTTCAAAGAACTTTGTGAATATTTTGTTAATTTGGTAATGGTTTGCATTTCCGAGATTAATAGACATATTAAATCGTCCTTCGCGTAAGAATGCTGGATCGAGTTTCTCCGGATGATTTGATGTCGCAATGACAATCATACCATCTTGACTCATAACACCATCCATAATATTTAGTAAATATGAAAGTGTCATACATCCATCTTCTTCACTCATAACATCAATCACAGAACATGCAGTTGAAGCATCAGATGTGCGTTTTAGAACAACATCGGTCATTGCATCAATATCTTCAAACACAATAATGCCACCACCAACTGTTTTGGCGTTAACGTGGTCAAATAATTGTGAAAGTTCACGATTCGTGCGCACTTCGTTCAAACTAACATAATAAATGGGTTTTTGAAGAAATGTTGCAACGGCGTAAACTGTTGATGTTTTGCCGGTTCCAGGTGGTCCAGACAAGAACAATCCATATTTGTTAGGAATACCAAGAAAACGCAAACGTTCTTTTTGGTTCTTGAATATATTAAGACTTGAATAAAGCGCATCTGCATCTGCTTGTGCAATATAGAGCGTATCTATTGGTTTGAAACATGTTGCAAGGTCTTTACACATTAACTCCGTTGATTCTTTTGTTTCAGAGAGCATTTTTGGAGGTGGCGGAAGATGATGTAGCATCGCCGCTGGCATTGCTGCCGCAGGCGTTGCCGCGGGCGTTGCCGCAGGCGCCGCAGATGCAAACATTTTGCATGTTTCGGTCCATTCCTCATAATCTGGATTTGGAACCTTAACAATTTCTTTCTTTCGATTAATTGACAAGAAATACATTTTTTGCGGGGTACTTTCACCAGAATATATTTCAGCATCTTTGCCAATGTTTTTAACATACGTATCGAATACGGCGGTTATTTCAGTTGCTGACAACGTTTTAGAAAACAAAGAAATTTGTAGCTTTTTTGAAATAGCAAAATCTTTAACAATTTCTTCGGTTTTGTATGTGATAACCAATGGTTTTGGGAAATCTTCATTATAATACTTTTTCCATTCAACATAATAACCTTTTTGTGCTTGTTCAATCATTAATTCATATTGCCATTTGAGTCTACCATTAAAACGTTCACTTAGCAATTTAGTACACGCTTCTGGGTCAATCAAATCAACATTTAACAAATCTGAATTTGAACCTGTTATTGCTTGCCATTCACTTGCCGATATTTCTCTCTTGGTAACATATTTAAACATGTTACATATCATATAAAGGTATCCATAAATCGATGGTCTTGCGTCTTTAATATCCAAATATCTTTCAAACCCTTTTTGTTTTGAATTTGTTTTGAATATAATATTAGTACTGCATGCAGAATAATCTCTACAAGAATATAGTAAAATATTATCGCCATTTTTTGTTAGTAATCGGTTCACTATATCACCAAAGCCTTCACGTGGAATTAATCTATAATCATCTGTTTCAATAATTTTTGCATTTTTAGATACTTTTATTTTATTGTCTGAACAAATTACTACATCGTAGTTTGTTAGACATTGTGCTTCAATCTCTGAATTCAGCGCAAACTTTACGTTACACCAAATTTCTTTGCGTGTATGTTTATGAATTGTTTCGAATTCGTATTCTGTCGCATCTGTATCTACATGATATTCCAATTCATCTTTTGAATATTTATCATTCATAATTAAATCAAGCAATTGTTGATCTAATTGAATTTTCACTGAATTAACCCGCGAAACGGGCATAATATCAATTGGTTCAACTGGAATTGTTCTTCTGAATATAATTCGTTTGGTTTGTAAAACAATGAATAGACATGCTTTTTTGCAGATATCAAATAATGATGCAACTGAATCAAAGCATGCGTATTTCTTTATAGTTTCACGAATAAAACTAAATGTGTCCGCGATAACAGTGCGTACCTCTTCGATGCTTAACATCGCAAGAAGCCCGCCAATTTGTTTCCATGAAAATATCGCGGAAGATGTTCCCGTATCTTGCATAATTGTGTTAAGAATCGAGGCCATTTTCTGCGCCATTAGCATTTCTGTAACAGCTTTTACTGATGTAGACATGAGTGCCTGTGCAGGTGCAGATGCAGGTGCAGATGCAGGTGCAGAAGCAGGTGTAGGTGCAGAGGGTGCAGATGATGCCATGATAATTACCAATAAAAATACAGATTTTTCAGTATATTCATTTTTTTACATCCATCCTGCAATTTTTGTCAAATAGTCTTCAAGAGTAATAGTATTTCCTCCGCTATTTTTGAGTTCTTTTACGGCTTTTTCTGGAATAGTTGCGGGTTTGTAAGCAGTTTTAGCTGCTTGAATCGTTTTTGACACAGTCCACATTCATCCATTTTCGTTTCAATTGCATCATATTCTGCAATTTTGTGGGTAATTATTGGAGAATCCCCGTGAAATGTTAGACTAAATCCGCTCGCTCTCAATTCAACGGCTGCACGAAGTGAATTAGCTTACGTTATATGAATGCGAAAAATAGCTATCATCTGTGTTATATACACGGAATTCTGGCATTTTGTTAATTTGTTTATATGAAACTTATGAATCTTTCATTTTTGTTAAATCATCAGATTTGCATCTTGACGTCCATATGCATTTGGCTTAATATTATTGTATTCGCGAATTGTTTTGTAAACATCGTATGATGGCTCATAGAAAGAAACTGGTGACGCATCAATATTTTGAACACGCCAAATGAATGAAGTTGACGCATCATAATAAAACGATGAAATTGTTTCATTTCACAACATCTGTAATAATTGCCATGCGAGAACGATATTTGACTCGTTCTTCATTTTGACGACGAAGTTTATCTTCTGGCAGAGATTCGAATGGTGCCCAATCCATTTTATTATATGTAATCACACTATTTTTACTAATTAATCGCAGCTACAAGCTAAAATCCCTCCGACATTTGTTCAATTACCGGTCCAATAATTGATTCACTCATTCCCAAATCACTACAATATAACGCTTTTGCATCAGCTGCAAATTTACTCTTCATTTTATCGTCATATTCAGAAGCGCCACCTTTGTCATAAGTTTCGCGTTGTTCTTTCGAAAGTTTTGCTAAGAAATCCTCACGCGTCTTTACCGCAAGCGTTGCAATTTCTTCACGAATGGCCCACATAGGTTTGGCCGTTACCATGTCATCAATCGTTTCAAGTGTACTCATAATACGGGTAACTTTGCCAGTTGAACAAACAACATGCCCATGTTCTACAGCAGATGCTAATTGTTTAATTAGTGTTTCAGTTAAATTTGTTCGTAATGTATCATTTTTCTCTTGTTGTATACGTTCCCAAACAAGTCGCAACGTATCTGTTTCGCTTTTTCCAATGCTTTCAACTGTTGTCGATGAAAGGGATGATAATGTTGCGAGTGCATCACTAATAACACCCGAATCAATTTCTGGATGTTTTAGTACAGCTTCACGCACTTGTTGAACAACTGTCGATGTATTTTTCACTGTGCCTCCCACTGCCGCTATCAATTTATCAAGATTTCCAGCAATCGTTTTTGTTACACCATGGTCGTGAACATTTTGCGAATCGATAAGATATGCTGCACCAATAGGAATTGTTGTGGCGGCTGCACCAACCGGTCTAATACGACCGGTTGCAGCATCACCGTGAATTACTGTTGCAGGAACGCGGGTTCCTGTGCCAATTCCTGGCGCAATTTTTTTAACACGCGGCTTTTGAAATGCTCCAAAGGGAGTCCCCTGAATACGAAGAGATGCAACTCTAATTACATTTTCAGCGTATTCGGTTGGAAGTGGCACACCAGCTTTATCGGCGGCGGCAATAGGTTCATCACGTGCTTCTATGTAGCGAACTTGTGCCGTACCAGCAACATCTCCATCTGGACATGTTGCAGCTAATTTGTAAAGTTTTATAGCAAGTAATTCGTTTGGTAAGAAACGAGGAAAAGCACCTCGACGATAAATATCAGCGATTGCTATAAGAGCATCCCATTTAAATTCGTTTTCATCAAATGTTTTAACCAAATTTTTAAGTCTTGTAATTTCTGGTGGATGTTCTTTAACAAACATTCTTTGCCTGTTACGAATGGGAACTGCAAGTTTTGCTGCAGCTACGCGGCGATTGTTTAAAGCAGTTGTGCGGGCTGCGAGAAGTTCCTCTGTTTTTTCACGCGTAATCCTTTCAAGATATGAATTATGGAGTTTGATGCAAAAACTGGCGGTTGCAACTGCTGCAACGCCAAGTCCAAGAAATGGATCCATTTTGTTGGACTAAAACAACAAAAAAAATCGGCGGTTAGACGTTAAATACCATGCCATCAAAGAAGGATAAATATCGTACAGCCCGAGCTGCTAAAGAGGCTCGCGCTGCTACAAACGTCAGAACAAAAGAAGAAAGAGAATCTGAAGTAAACACGTTAAGAAACAAATTAGCTGGTCTGGGATTTCCAACAGAATGCAATGGAATGAAATACATTGAAGAAATGTTTGCACGATACATTGAATCAGGTGAAACTGTGTCTGGTATGGCGGATTTCAAAGCGTGGAATCGAATTGCAGAAATCACACTTCCTGCATCACGTGAACAAACTGCATCCATTTTGTTAAAATATGTAGGATGACCCCCCACTCAGTTACCATACAAACCATTTATTTACACCATTTGTATAAAGCGATACGCTATTGTAATTTTGTGATAAGATAACAGACATGAAAAATGGATAAAATCGTTAACAGCTAAGGATTCTATCACATTCCCCCGCTAAAAGAGCGTCGTATTCTACGATTAGCGTTTAAACGGTGTTGTCGGCACCGTTTAGTGTTTCTTCTTACTCACGTATATGTTTGAGTAAGATATTGCGGGCTGAATGACTATCGCGATCCATCTCATACCCACACTTGCAAGAATACACTTTTGAGCCTCCTATTTGGTT
>Ga0209916_1000535_pt1 | contig 57081 bp, 72 predicted proteins | sample ThiBio_1000_plan_FD_183956 | JGI IMG/M metagenome (GOLD analysis project Ga0209916, IMG submission 183956) | Wastewater bioreactor microbial communities from Cape Town, South Africa - Thiocy_solids_2 (SPAdes) | ecosystem: Engineered > Bioreactor > Thiocyanate-remediating > Anaerobic-Aerobic ... | reverse complement strand
CCCTAGGCTATATCTCGTGACGACAGAAAACATCGTGTGGGCCGACTGCGAGATGACGGGCCTCGACCTGGGCAAGGACAAGCTCATCGAGATCGCCGTGCTGGTGACCGACGGCGAGCTGAACGTACTCGGCGAGGGCGTGGACCTGGTGATCCACGCCGACGACGAGGCCTTGGCGTCCATGCCCGAGGTGGTGGCGAAGATGCACGCGAAGTCGGGGCTCACCGACGAGGTGCGCACCTCGACGATCACGATGGCCGACGCGGAGGCCGCTGTGCTCGCGTATGTGCGGCAGTACGTCCCGGCGGACGGCCGGCCGCTGCTTGCCGGCAACTCGATCGCCACCGATCGCGGGTTCATCGAACGGGATATGCCGGAGTTCTCGTCGTTCCTGCACTATCGGATGATCGACGTCTCCACGATCAAGGAACTCACCCGCCGCTGGTACCCGCCGGTGTATTCGTCACAGCCGGAGAAGGGCATGGCGCACCGGGCGCTGGCGGACATCAAAGAGTCGATCCAGGAGCTCGCTTACTACCGCGCGACGGTGTTCGTGCCCGCTCCTGGACCCAGCGTCGACACGGCTGGGCGGATTGCGCAGTCACTGGCTCCGATCGGCTAGACTCGTGGTTCGGCGCGTGCTGTTTCGCGTGCCATGGTGGATGTAGCTCAGTTGGTAGAGTCCCGGCTTGTGGTGCCGGTTGTCGCGGGTTCGAGCCCCGTCATCCACCCCGAGTAAGTGCAGGTCAGATGCTATAAGAATGATCTTCGTTGACACGGCACCGCCGATCCGATGACGAGATCGGCACAATGCCGCCGTGAGGTATTGATCCGGCGGCGCCTCCCGGGCGGAGCGTATCCTTCGACGATCCGACGTTGGGCTCGGTTCGGAGGACAGCCATGGACGCAGGACGTGGGCATTCGGCAGCGGACGGCGTGAGGGTCGAGGTGCTGACGACGATCGATCTCGGTGGACGTGGTGAAGCAGACCTGACGGGCGGGTTCGGCATTCGCGGCTGATGTCCGGCATCGCGCGACGGCGGGGCGGCATCGAGACCCGTTGCAGCGGTGGACGATTGGGTGCGGCGATCCCCTGACAGCCGCCTCAAAGTACGATGAGGGCGCTTCGCCGGGGCGGCAGGATCGAGTATGACGCGGCCCTCGGACTCGCCCCTTCTCGATACCGGAGGCCGCCATCACCACCCTCGACTACCGTGCGCGCGCGTGGTGGACCCCGGCCACCGTCCTGATCGTCGCAGCGGTGAGCACCGTCCAGATGACGGTCGAGTTACTGCTGCTCGGACCGGAATCACTCGACGAGTCGCTGACGATCGGATCGACGATTCTCGCGCATGCCGTGGGCGGCATGGTGTGCGCGGTGGTGTTCGGAGCCGTCGCGTGGCTGCGCAGTGGCACTCGTCCGCGCTTCCTGGGGTATCAGGAGCGATACCTGGTGGGGGTCGGCCTGGGGATCGTGACATCGCTGGCGATCTCCGTCTCCTACGGCGCGCTCACCGCCACCTCGTTCCCGAACGCGGTCGAATCCATCGGCACACTGATGGTGCTGTCGCTGCTGTCCATGCAACTGCCGGTCGCGTGCATCGTCGGTGGGCTCGCATGGCACCTGCTCAGCAAGGCCCGCGCAGGTGTCGCACGACCGCGGCGCGCGATCGAGGACCCGCAGTAGCGCGACCGCGCATTGATCCCCGCCGGCGACAATGGCCTCGCATGAGGGACCGGCCGACGCAGCATCGCCCACCCGGTGCGGTGCGGACCGGCGGCGCTATGACCACCTCGACCAGCCGGTTTCTCGGCGGAAGCGGTGAGGCTGTACAGTGGACGAGGCTCCGGGGGCGTTCGACCGGCGCATGCGCCATTAGCTCAATTGGCAGAGCAGCTGACTCTTAATCAGCGGGTTCGGGGTTCGAGTCCCTGATGGCGCACCCGTCCGGGCCGATCGGCACTCCAGGCGAGCCGGTGCCCGTGAACAGGTAGTTCGCCGAGATGCCCGTCGCGTACTCGATTCGGTCGAGGTCGGAAACGTTGAGTTCCGTCTGCCCCGTGGTGCGCCGCGATATCCACATGTGTGACACGCCAAGACGCAGTGCAATTTCGTAGGCGTTAATGCGTCGCCCTGCGATCTGTTCGCGGAGGCGCCGCGCGACGTCATCTGCCCGTCCCGGTGTGCCCTGGACCAACTTCAGTGATGCTGTCATGGAGCGAAGATTATCACGCTATGCGTGACAGTGGAACCCACCTTGAGAAATTGAATGGATAGAAGTCTCCGTCTGGCTTGACATGTGAACGGAAAGCGTTCACAGTTGCGGACATGAGAACGCATTCCGTTACATCGAACACGACGCGCGTGGCTGATCAGGTCCGCGCGGAGGTCGCGAGACGCCGCGTATCGCGTGCCGCGCTTGCGGACCGGTTGGGAGTGAGTGGCGCGGCAGTATCGCGGCGGCTACTGGGGCAAGTGCCCATTACGGCTGGCGAACTCGCGACCATCGCGGAAGTACTCGGCATCTCAACGTCGGAACTACTCGCCGAACCACCAGCGAATCGGTCGGTGGCGTCGTGAGTAGCCCGCGGTGGGATCGGCTGGCCGAGGCGCTGCACGCTGCCGGTCACGTCGTCGAAGTCCACGAGCTGCCCCGCGGCAGCGTGGACGTCGTGAACCGGGCGAACTACGGCGCGACCGTCCGCGCCGGCGACTTCCGGGTCGAGATCCGTGACACCTGGTGGCCGAAGAACGACGCCATCTGGACCGGCTATCAGGCGTGGCTCGACGGCCCAGACGGCCTCGTGGTTCGCGAGATGCCGCGCGCGCCGCGCCGCGCCGATGTGGTCGCGTTCGTCACCGAGTGCGCGCAGCTGTGGGCGCCGGCGGTGACGCGATGACGGGCCCGGTGTGGCGCCCGGCGGCGATGCACGACGATACGTGCACGGCGATCCGGTGGGTGCATCACCGGCCGTGGCGGCCGGGAGCACCCGTGATCGAGAAGTGCCTCGGCTGCACCGCGGTGCGCCGGGTCGATGGCTCCCGGGTGCGGCCGACCCGCCGGCCCCGGACCGTGTCCCGGGCGGTGTCCGCATGAGCGACGTGCAGGAGTGGCGCCGGCTCGCGTGGGCGCTGGGCGCCGACGACTGCGGCACGGACGAGCCCGTAGAGGGCGACGACGAGCTGATGGATTGGCGGGACTGGGCGGAGCGCGTCCACGGCCCGGCCGCGCGCACGTTCATCGCCGCGGCCGACGCGCTTGACCGGATCCGCGGCGTCGTTCGCACCTCGGTCGAATCATTGACCGACCTAGGTCTGGACGTCGATCTGCCGGCGAGTGACCCGCGCTGTTCGTGTCTGACGTTCGAGCCACTGTCGCTGGCCGGTGTCTACAACCCGTCGTGCGTGCTGCACGGCCCCGCGGTGATTGAGCGGCAGCTATCGGCTCACGACACGCTCGATGCGGTGGAGTCGCTCGTCGAGGTTCTCGACCGCCCGGACGAGCTTAAGGATCGCGTTTCCGAGGTCTTGGTACGTCTGCGGCCCTGGCTGCGTGGTGTTGTAGACCCGGGCGCTGAGGGGCATGGCTCCCCGCGCGATGTCCGCGGCTTCACCCATAGTGACTCTCCTTCGGTTGCGCCGGGTGCTGGACACACCCGGGATGAGGCGACTGTAGGAGACGCCTCCGACACGGCGCGGGACGACTCTCCCCGCGCCGTGCCGGACGGCACCTTGGAGTCTTTCGCGTTCGGTGAGGAACTGTCGGACGTCGCGCCGTCCGATGGTGTGCCGGCGGGGGCCGGCGTACCGGGCGCGGACGAGGCCCCGGTGGGGCGTGGCCCGGCGGCGCGTCACGCCTCACCGGAGCCGGGGCGCACGGAGATCCCCGCCCCGGACACGCCGGCGGGGCGCTGGCACCGGCTGCAGCTCGCGGCCTACGGGCTGTCGGACCTGATCGGCGACGTGATCCGCCGCCTTCCTGTGGGCGCCGCCGAGTTGCGGATGATCGGGGCCGGCGCGGTCGTGGACTCGATCGCCGCCGAGCTGCACCGTCTCGTGTCGGATTACCGCGCCGAGGCGGGTGAGCCTCGATGAGCCCGCACCCTCGCACCCGTGCCGGGCGTGTGTTCCTTGAGCGGCACGACTACCGGCCGGGCTGCATCTGCCCGTGGTGCACGCAGCACGCCTTGATCGTTGAGCGGCTCGCCCGGATCTTCGACGTGCCGCCCAACATGATCGTCATCACCCCGCCGACCGCTGACGCCTGGCCCCGGCCGGCGCGGCGTGCGTGGCGCCGGCACCTCGGCGTGGTGCTGATCTCCGCGGCGTTCGCGCTCACGTTCGCGATCGGGATCCCGTTCGCGGTGTTCCTCGGCGCCTCGGTCGGTATCGGGATCGTGTCGTTTGCTCTGTTCCTGTTCATCGTCGGATGGGTGGTCGATAGCCGTGGCTAAGACGAAAACGCTTGTGGACTTCCAGTTCTCGGCGAAACTCCGATCACTCCGCGGGGCGTTGCTGTCAACTTTGCCGCACGTGGCCGATGCGAAGGTGACGCCGGATCTCGCCCGGCTGCGCGTGTTCGTCACCGCGGCCGGCGTGCACGTCGGCGCAACCGACCGCTTCACCATGGCGCTGGCAGGCGTGCACCTGGTGGACCGCCCGCAAGTCCTCGGCTGCTTCGACCTGTACCCGGAGATGGCCCGGCTGCTTTTGAAGGTGTTCCGGCCGGCGAACAAGGACGACAACCCGGTCGTGCGCCTCGACGTCACCGAGAAGGCGCTCACGGTAACAGATGTCAGCGGCCTGTTTCCGGGCACGTCACTCACGATCGTGCCCGCGACCCCGCATCCGCGCTGGCCGGACGTGCCCACCATCCTGGCCGGCCTGTGGCGAAACCGCGCCCCAGCGTCCCAGCTGCCGATGCCCGGCGACTACATGGCCCGATTCACCGCCGCGACCCGCGCCTTCGAGTGGGAGCTACTCGCCGAACCAGTAGCCGGCGCCCGGGCGGTCGTGGTGTCCTGCGGCGAGTCGTTCGTCGGCGCTCTGATGTGCCGGCAGGTCACCGGCGCGGACGAAGACTGGTGGGACACGTCGCGGCGCGGATGGCTCGATAGCTTCGGCTCCCTGTCCTCTGTGCTCCCGGAGCTGCCACCCGACCCGCCCAACACCGGCGCACCCGAAACCAAAGAGACCGACGCGCCGGTCGATCTGACCACGCTCACGATCGACCTCGACGGCGGTGACGAGTCGTGACCACCACGCAGATCATCGCCGCGGCGATCCCCTACGCGGTGCAGGCCGTCGTCGCGATCGCCCTCGGCACCTACGCCGCCTACCAGACGGCGCACAACACCGCCATGGAGCGCACCCGGTGGATCGGCGCCCGGCCCCTCGGACCGATCCCGGACGAAGACGGCGAGCTACGCCGCCGGCACCGCGCCCTGCGCGCCGCCGGCCACAGGAGCGCCGCCGCATGAGCACCTACACGCCGCCGACGGAGTACGTGCGCGTTCAGTACGTCAATGCCCTTATCGCTGAGTCGACAGCGGTTGATGAAGCGCGCGCCGCGTTCGACCGCTGGCTGTCTGCCACTCTCGCCACCGTCCGCCCCAACCCGGACGACGCGCGGCAGGTGGAGGCTGTGGCGCGGGCGCTGCATGCCTCCGAATACGACGAGCCGGACAGTGTGACCGAATCCGAGTGGCAGTCGATCACCGATGCCGAGCGCGAGTTCCTCACGAGTCAGGCCCGCGCTGTGCTGACCGCCCTGGCCGAGGCGGTGGCGTGATGGCGTACGCAGAGGGCACCACGGTCACGCCGGAGCGCTCCCAGATGGAGATAGCCGGTCTGATCCGCAAGTACGGCGCGGGGAGCTTCGCGACCGGCTGGGATGGCGAGAGCGCGTTCGTCACGTTCATCGCGCACAGCCGCACGATCCGCTTCAACCTGGAGGTGCCGACCGACTGGGAGGGGTTCACCGTCTCGCCTGGCGGGAGACGCCGCAAGCAGCCGGAAGCAACGAAGGCGATGGAGGCCGAAGTGCGCCGCCGGTGGCGATCGCTGACGCTGGCGATCAAAGCGAAGCTCGACGTGATCGAGACCGGAATCACCACGTTCGAGCAGGAGTTCCTGCCGTACACGGTGATGCCGGACGGCGCCACGGTCGCCGAGCACATCCTGCCGGCGGTAGAGCGGGCGATCGTGGCCGGCGAGATGCCGCGGCAGTTGCTCGCACTCGAGGCGGGTGATCGGTGATGGCGCGCATCTATTTGGCGTCGTCGTGGCGGCACCCGGGCCAGCCGGCGGTGGTCGCGCATCTGCGGTCTGCGGGTCACGAGGTCTACGACTTCCGGAACCCGCCGAACGCGACCGGGTTCGCGTGGTCGGAGATCGATCCGGATTGGCAGTCGTGGACGGCAGATGAGTACGTCGCCGCCCTGGAGCATCCGCGCGCGGTCGAGGGGTTCCGCTCGGATTTCGAGGCGATGCAGTGGGCGGATGTGTGTGTGTTGCTGCTGCCGGCCGGCCGCTCCGCGCACCTCGAGCTGGGCTGGTGCGCCGGGGCCGGCAAGCGCACGGCGATCCTCACCCGCGATGGCGAGGAGCCGGAACTGATGGCGAAGATGGCCAATCTCGTCACTGACGATCTGGACGAGATCGTGGCGTGGATGCTGGATCTCGCTCCCCTGGACGAGCGTTCAGGATCAGCGCTCGAGGCGGTCGAGCTACCCGGCGTCTACTGGTCGCACCCGGGCACAACTCAGCGGTGCCATCTGCGCCAGGACGAGCCGGGCGTCTACCGGGTCAGCGCCGAGGCGATGCATCAGATGATGCGCGAGCTCGGCTGGTCGCCCGCGTCCGAGACGAGTGACACCCAATGACCACGTCGCGGAAGGCGGCCGCGGATGGCCGGTGTGACTGCTGTCAGACGCCGTATCTGGCGGGTGCGGCGCTGCATGTGGAGTTCGAAAAGTACTTGGTGCTGGATGTGCATCCGCTGCCGCGGATCGCCCCGGTGAAACGGAGATGGCCGCTCCACTCGTAACCGGCGGGTGGGCTGAAACCTGTTGTCTGTGAAGGAAAGTGGAGGAATTGTAGTGATGGCTGCCGAGGCTGTTGTGATGGATTTGGATCCGGGTGTGGTGGCGCAGCACCCGGATAACGTGCGGGACGCGTCCCGGGGCTTGGACGCCCTGGCGGCGTCGATCGCCGAGGTGGGTGTGCTGGTGCCCCTGATCGTGGTCCCGGTCGAGACCGTGGAGGGGCACACCTTCCCGGCGGGTGTGACGCATGTGGCGATCGACGGGAACCGGCGGCAGGCCGCGGCGACCCGCGCCGGCGCCGTGTTGCCGTGCATTGTGCGCCCGGATCTTGCCTCCGCCCGACAGACGGCGCAGACCATGGCCGTGACCGGTCTGGTGCGTGACGGGTTCACGGTCGCCGAGGAGGTGCGGGCGACGCAGATCATGCTCGATCTCGGTATCGACGTGGAGGCGGTCGCCCGGGCCACGGCACGCCCGGTGCAGCGGGTCGAGATGGCCCGCGCCGCGGCGACGCTGCGCACTGATCTCGCCGAGAAGGCGTACGAGCGTGAAGCGACGCTCGAGGACCTGGCCGCGCTGGTCGAGTTCCAGGACGACGCCGGCGCGGTGAAGCGGCTCCTGGCCGCCACGACGAACGGCCACACGGAGTACGAGGTCGCGGATCTGCGCCGCGAACGCAAGACCGCCGAGGTGATGGCCGCCGCCCGCCAGGAGGCGAAAGACGCCGGGCTCACCGTGACGACAAAGAGGCCGCGCACCTCGAGATGGGACTCGACGGAGCGGCCGGCGCTGCTGGAGGACCTGCGCTCCCCGCAGGGGAAGAAGATCACCGCGCTGACGCACCGCCGCTGCCCGGGCGACGCCGTGTACCTGTCGGTGAACCGGTACAGCTCCGAGCCGAAGGTCGAGAAGAAATACGTGTGCCTCGACTGGGAAGCCAACGGGCACGTGAACACGATCGGCACCGACCCGGACATGTCCGCGGAGGATATCGCGGCGCGCGAGGCGGAGCAGGCCGCCGAGGATGAGTTCGCCGCCCGGTGGGCGACCGCCCGGCAGGTGCGCGTTGAGTTCCTGCGCAGCGTGGTGGCGCGGAAGGACCAGCCGCGGGAGGTCCTCGAGTGGGCGCTGGCCCGGGCGGCCCGCCGGGACGCGGAGTCGTACCGGTCGGTCGCGGAACCGTACTGGGACGACTGCCAGCAGCTCGCCCCGATCCTGGGCCTGACCGTCGAGCCGTCGGCGCAGGCGGTGCGCGAGTTTGTGTGGGCGCAGCCGCCGACCCGGCACACGGCGATCCTGTGGGCGTCGTGCGCCGCCCGGATCGAGATCCGCATCATCCGCGGCGCCGGCTCGGCGATCGCGGTCGCCTACCTCGAGCACCTCGCGTCCCTCGGCTACAGCCTCTCCGAGGTGGAGCAGGAGTGGATCGCGCAGGTGCGTGCCGAGCTCGCCGAGCGCGCCGCCGGCGACGACGGCGACGACGAAGACGACGACGAAGACGAGGACGAGGACGACGACGAAGACGGCGAGGAGCCGGACGATGACGACGGGCCGGGCGATGACACCGACGAGGACTGAGACGACGGCCGCGATCGCGCGGCTGCTGGACGTGGGCCTGGACGCGATCGACGTCGCGGCCCGGCTCGGCGTCGGGGTGTCCCGGGTGGAGCGGGTCCTCGACGATCTCGCCGAGGGCCGGCTCAAGCTGCTGCCCGTCCCGGCGTCCCCGCCGGCCCGGACGGCCCAACCCACCCGGGCGACCGTCACGCCGGCAGCGCCGCCGGCGCCGCCGCGGCCGACTGTGTTGAAACGGCGCTCCCGGGCGGAGTGCGGCACCTACACCGGGTTCAACCGGCACAAGCGGCGCGGCGAACCGATCTGCGACCCGTGCCGGGCGGCGATGAAAAGGCAGCAGGCGATCTGGCGGGCCCGCGCCCGGCGCCGCCGCATACGCGCCGCCGGACACGTCGAGGTCCGCCGAGACATCGGCGACTGGGCCGTCATCTGCACCGCGTGCGACCGGGACGTGTCGTCCTTCGACCTGTGGCCGGCGGCTATCGCCGCGGCGTTCGATCACGTCAAGCTGCACCGGGCCGCGTCATGACCGTCTACGCGGTGGGCCCGGGCCGGATCCGGGCGGAGATGAGAGAACAGCGACTCCTGGCCACCTCGGTGCCCTGCGAGTACTGCCACGCCCCCATCGGCGAGCCGTGCTGTAACCGGGAGTCCCGCGAGGTCCTCACCCGCGCACCAGCGCACTGGTGCCGGCTCCGCGACGCGGAGGTGCCCCTGTGATCCGCATCGGAAGCGCATGGGTGGCCCCGGCCGACATCGCCGCCGTGCAACAGCACCACGAGGACCACATCGCCGTGTTCCTGCGGTCCGGACAGACCGTGCTCATACGCGGCGTGACAGTCGGCGGCGTGATTGAGGCGATCGATCGCGCGGCGGCCGAGGCGCGCAAGCCCGTGATCATCTACGAGCCTGCGCCGGATCCCGTGCGCACCCCGTGGCGCGCGCGGCATCGACGATCGGTGACAATCCCGACGCCGCCGGCCAAGGACTGGCGGTGACGCGTGATGCCTCAACGCATTCAGATGACGCGCACCCAGCCGTGGCGCGCCGAGCATCCCGACGCCGTGATCGTGGACCGGCGCACGCTGTACGGCAACCCGATCTCGCTGTCCGACGTCGCCGGGCAGTATCCGTCGCTGGATGAGCGGCAGGTAGCGACACTAGTCGTCCGGGACTTCGAGGTGCTGGCGCGGCGCGGCTATCTGGAGTACCCGAACTGGCGGTACGCCGACGGCCATCGTGGCCGCGCCAAGTGGACCTATCCATTGCTGGATCGGATCCGCACCGAGCTCGCTGGCCGTGACTTGGCCTGCTGGTGCGATCTCGACATGCCCTGCCACGCCGACGTGCTGCTGGAACTGGCGAACGGCGGCGATCCTCGGTGATTCGGCGGATACGCAATTGGTTGCAGCCGCGGCTCCTCATTCTGATCGACCGTGATGCGTTCGAGCGCGCAGCCAAGTACGACAGATATGCGACGCGCATGCGCATGCTCGGAGCCGATCCGGACGGGGGCCTTCGCATCGCCATCATGTGGGCGACGGCCTTCGACCCGACCGACGGTCACTCCGCGCGGGGTGTTTGGTGATGACGATGACCACTGCCCGCAGATCACTCGCCGGCGCGCTGCGCCAGGCCGACGCGGCCGGCGACGTGGAGGACGCGGTGCGTGCCGTGCTGGTCGCGATCGACGAGGTGCGCGACACCCTCGGCTGGCGCAAGTTCGGCGAGCCGACGCAGGAGCAGCGCGAGGCGCTGGGCGCCTCCCGGGCCGCCACGATCGTCTCCGAGGCGGCGCTCATGGTGTGGCCCGATTTTCGGGAGCGTAACCAGTGAGGGCCGCGGCGTGGATCGTGGCCGCGCTGGCTGGTATCGGCGCTGTGCGCGCCGTGGACGCGCTCGCCGAGGCGTGGCGAGCGAGGGTCGGTGATGACGAGCCGGAAGCGCCGGTGGCCGTCTGGGCGGCGCACTCAGGGTTCCGGGAAGGTGCGCGCGAGCGTAGCCGGCTGGTGCTGTTCGCCGCGCGTGACGAGGCGACGGAGTACGCGGCGCGCCGCGGCATGTACGTCGAGCGACTGGCGCTCGGCGAGCGCGTGATCCCGGTGCTGAAGCGCGCGGCCGTGGCGCCCGTCATCCCGTGGCCGGGCGATCGGGTGGACCGGCCGCCGTAGGCCCGCCCGCCGTCTCTGCCGCCTCCTGATCGAAAGGCTCACTGTCCGTGCCGTGGCTGAAGACCGGCGATAACGCCGCCCTGTACCCCGCCGTCATGAAGGCGCTGGTGCTGGGCGACGACCGCACGGTGAACGAGCTCTTCGGTTGGCTGGCTCGCTGCATGCTGCAGTCGGCCGCGTTCACCACCGACTACCTGGTGGACCCCGGCACGGCGAGCCTGATGGGCGGCGCCCGCACCACGGAGCTGATCAGGATCGGGAAGACCACCGGCCTGATCGTCGGCGAGAAGGACATCGGCGGCTTCACACACCTGGAGCTGATCGCCGACCCGGAGTTCATGCACATGCGTCTGGCGGCGGAGATCGCCGCGGAGAGGCAGCGCAAGAACGACAACACCAACCCGCTGGTGACCGCCGTCGTGCGCATGCGTGACGGCGACCAGTGCCGCTGGTGCGGCGTGGTCACTTGGTGGGGCCCGGGCGACCGCAAGAGCGCCCGATCAGGCACCTATGACCATCTGAACCCGGTCACGAAGACGGACCAGAAGGCGACCGCGGAGACCCTGGTGGTCGCCTGCCGCTCGTGCAACTCGTCTCGGCAGGCCGCCGAGACTTGGGACCGTCCCCTCCTCACTCCCCCATCCCCGCCGCACTACTCACCAGCGTCGGCGGAGTTCATCGCGAAACACCTGGGCATCACTGTTGTGGTCGCCCGGGATCAGCGGGCCGGCAGCCAGTCGGTGAACGCGAACAGCAGCGGCCCGGCAGCCAGCCGGGGAACGCGCACGCACGACCACCCGCACACGGGTGAAGGCGATGAACACAGCAGCGGCCCGGCCACCGGCCGGGGAACGCGCACAGCGACGCCGGCCACGCCGGCGCCGCCGATCGACAGATTTCCGGTCGATCCGAGGGGTGCAGGATCCAGATTTACCGGGTCGGGTCGGGACGGGCCCGGGTCGGGTCAGGACAGGTCTGGACTGGTAGGTACGGGCCGGGATGGGCCGGGACAGGCCGGGACGGCACGGGCAGGCGGCCGCCGCTCACGGCGCCGTGGACGCAGGAGATCAGCGTGAGTCGCGTTGTCAGGCCTGCCTGTGTCTGCCCCGGGTGTGGTGAGAAGTCCAGTGATGCGCTGCTGTGCCCGCCCTGCACTCTGGATCTACGTGAGGCCCTGGAGCAGCTCGTGCCCCGGGCGCCGGCGGCTGGGGTGTTGCCGTGGGAGCAGGATGCGGTGCCCGGCCTGGCGGCGCAGCTCGAGGATCAGCTCGCCCGCCTGGGCCAGTCCGGCACCGGCAACGGCGGCCGTGGAGCGTCCGGCCCGCTGCTGTTCGACGCGTCGGCTCGGCGTGCGCTGGACGGTCTGCGGGCCGCGCTGGCGCTGGCGGTGTTGGATCTCGGCGAGGGTGACGGCTGGCCGGACGATCGAGGCGGTGAGGCGACGCAGCTCGCGGCGATGGCGGCGTGGTTGCTGGCCCGGCTCGACCGGGTGCGTCGGCATCCCCGGGCCCGCGGGATCCGGCACGACATCACCGCGGCGGTGCGTCGCGGCCGCGGTGTGCTGGATCCGTCGGCGTCCGTCGCCTATGCCGGGCAGTGCGAGGTGTGCGGCGGCGCTCTGTTCGCCCGGGGCGGCGCGGGCTCGGCGCTGTGCCAGAAGTGCGAGCGGGTCGTGGAGGATGCGCCGGCTCGGCGGGCGGCGCTGCTGGACGAGGCGGCCGCGGGCCTGGCGACCCGGGATGACATCCTCGACGCGCTGCCGATCTCGTACGGGTACGTGATCAATGACAAGGTGTGGGCCGGCTGGGTGCGCCGCGGCCGGCTGGCGCAGCGCGGTATCGGGCCGGACGGGTCACCGCTGTGGCGTCTCGGCGAGGTGCTCGAGCTGGCCCGGGCCCGGGAGCGGAAGCGCCGGCGGTGAAGCTCGAGGAGACATGCGCGTGCGGCGCGCAGATCAAGGTGGAGGACGACGATGCCGCCCAGGTTCGGGCGGATGTCGATCGGTGGCGTGAGCATCACCGGTGTGGTGGTCCGCAGCCGTGGCGGCGTGCTGCCGGCTCCACGACCGCGGCGACGCTAGCGTTCGGGTTCGCTCCCGGCCGTGACACGCCGCGCGTGTCACGGCGCGATGCTGGACATCCTTGACAATTCTGCGTAAGTTGCCATCTAGTGGGAATGAGTGGGTCCAATTCCCGAACGCCTCGGTGATCACCGGGGCGTTTCGCATCTTCCGGGTAGGCCGATGTACAGGCCACCGGTTCTCCGTCTCCTGGTCGCAGCGCCGTCCTCGGCAGCGCGCGCTGTAGGCCGGGCGTCAGCCCACAGGCGGAGGACCGGCCGGGATCGGCGGGTGGTCGGCATGGCTGGTCGTCGCCCCGATCTGGTGACCTACGAATACCGGCGTGACCGTCGCGAGTTCCTGCGCAACTTCACGCATTGCTTCTGGTGCGGCGGCGCGCTGCGCTTCGACCTGGTGCGTCACCGGCTGTCGCCGACCGTGGATCACCGCATCGAGGTCGGTGTCGGCGCGGATCCGAGGGACATGTCGAACTGGGTGCCGGCGCATCTCGGGTGCAACAGCTCGCGGTCGGCGAACGTGACCAGGCGCCGCCTGGTGCGCTCCGAGAACTGGTGACAGAACAGTAGGGACAACTCGCAGTCGCACTCGCGGCAGCGCTGTGACCTGCGGTTTTTTGGTGACCTGCGAGGACGCTTCACCCCGCGTCTGCCAATTTTTTGTCCCCACGGCTGTACGAGTTGGGACCCACCACCTGCGGAAACACACCGTCTGAGGGGTGTTCAGGAGGTGCCGACGTGACCGATGCTGAATTGCCGGCCGGCCGCACCGTCTCGCGGCGTGCGTCCGAGATCCACCACGGCACGCCGGGCGGGTATCGGAAGGGCTGTCGGTGCCGGAAGTGCACCCGTGCGAAGTCCGCGCAGCGCGCCGAGGAGCGTGCCCGGAAGCGTGCGCGCGACGCGTCCGCCGCGATGGAGCCCGATACAGGCACGGCGGCGAGCGAGACAACACCGCCCGTAAGCGTGACGGAACCGCCGGCGGATGCGACAGCGGAGGCCGAAGGCGGGACAGGCAAGGAACCCGGGCAGGTCGAGGCGGCGGTTATCGCCGAGCTGGAGTTGCACGAGGGTTCGCGGGGTGTGCCGCCTCTGGCCGCGGTGGCCGTGGCGCTGGCGCAGGAGATCGATGAGGCGGCCGGCACGTCGGTGGCCGGGGCGGCCCGGCAGCTGGTGGCGACGCTGTCGGAGATTCGGAAGCTGTCTGCGAAGACGGACGACGAGCTGTCGCAGCTGCTCGCCGCCATGAAGCGTGCCTAGGCCGGCGCTGGCGTGTCCGCCGCGGTTCGCGACGCGCCGGGACCCCACGCGGGAGACGATCGGGCCGAAGATCGCGGTGGCCGGTGGCGCGCTCGGTACGCCGTTCATGCCGTGGCAGCAGCTGGTCGCGGACGTGGCCGGCGAGATCGACCCGGCCACGGGCCGGCTGTACTACTCGGAGATTGATCTCCTGACGCCGCGCCAGTCGGGTAAGACGACGTTGGAGCTTGGTGTTTCGACGCATCGGGCGTTCGGGTTCGGCGGTCCGCAGAACATCGTGTACACGGCGCAGACCCGCGGCAAGGCGCGAGCGAAGTGGGCCGACGAGCATGTGCCGGCGTTGCAGAAGTCGCCGTTCGGCCGGCTGATCCGTGGCGTCCGCTATTCGAACGACTCCGAGGCGCTGTATTGGGCCAACGGGTCGCGGTACGGCATCGACGCCGGCAATGATGCGGCCGGGCACGGCGCGACTCTGGACCTCGCGTTCACGGACGAGGCTTGGTACGAGGTCGACGCTACGAAGGAGCAGGCGTTCCGCCCGGCGATGATCACGCGGCCGGAACCGCAGCTGTGGGTCGTGTCCACCGCCGGCAACCGGCGCAGTACCTACCTCAAGCCGAAGGTGACTCGCGGCCGCGCCAGGTCGATCGACGGGCAGCCCGGCAGGGTGGCCTACTTCGAGTGGTCTGCCCCGGACGACGCCGATCCTTCGGACCCGAAGACTTGGCTCGCATGCATGCCGGCGATCGGTTACACCGTCACGCTCGATGCGGTCGCAGCGACGTGGGATGGGATGAAGGACGACAACGAGGACGAGTTCCGCAGGGCGTTTCTCAACCAGTGGCGCGACGGTGTGTCGATTGTGCAGGTGATCGCCGTGGAGGACTGGATGGCCGCGGCTGACCCGGCGTCGGTGATCCCGCCGGACGTGCCGCGCTGGCTGGCGGTGGACCTCACCCCGGATCGGTCGCGTGCTGCGATTGGCGCGGCCGGGCTGCGCGCCGACGGCCTGGAGCACATCGAGGTCGTCTACCACGATCGGTTCCGCACCTCGGCTCTGCTGGGCCGGCTGCATCAGTTGAAGGCGACCCGGCCGCTGGCCGGGCCGATCATTCTGACGAACGGCGCCGCGGCGGAGTTGCGGCCCGACCTCGAGGACGAGGGCCTCGAGTGCTTGGTGATGTCGTCCGGTGACATGCGCACGGCGTGCGCTCAGCTGTACGACCGGGTGCCGGAGCGGGTGCGCCACATCGACCAGGCGGCTCTGAACATCGCGGTGGCGGGAGCCACGAAGCGCGAGACGGACACCGGGTGGACGTGGAACCGCCGCGGCGACACCGACATCTGCCCGCTGGTATCGGTGACCGGCGCCCGCTGGGGCCTGGGCAGCGACGGCGACGACGCCGAGCCGGACTTCTACTTCTGATCGGAGGCGGAATGGACGTCATTACAACGATTCTCGAATCGGCCGGGCTGGCTGCGATCGTGGCGGCGGCCGCGGTCGTGGACTGGCGTCTCGGTCTCGTCGTTCTGGGGGCGGCGTTGCTGGCGGTGTCGTGGGCGCTGGCGCGCCGGGGCGGTCGCCGCCGGTGAGCCTTCTGTTCGCACGCGAGCGGCGTGACGCCAAGTCGCAGCTGATCCCGCCGCGCACATCTCGCCTGTCGATCCCCGCGCCGACCGTGGAGGACGCGCGCCGGAACTCGGCAGTGTGGGCGTGCACACGGCTGCGCGCCGATCTTCTCTCGACGCTGCCGCTCGACGTGTTCGTGCGGGTTAACGGCGTGCAGTACGAGCGGCCGCGGCCGAAGGTTTTGACCGAGCCGGGCGGCTCGGACGTGCGCTACATGGAGTGGATGTACTCGACGCAGCAGGACCTCGACACGTTCGGGAACACGTTCGGCATCATCACCGCGCGGGACGCCGCGAACCGGCCGGCGCGGGTGGATCTGATCCCGGCGCGGGACGTGACGGTTCGCCAGGACAAGGACCGTGTCGTGACCTACTGGTACGGCGGCACGAAGTACAACCGTGATGAGATCTGGCACGAGAAGCAGTACACGGTGGCCGGTTTGGCCGTTGGGCTGTCTCCGATCGCGTATGCGGCTCTGGCGATCTCGCAGGCAACGTCGGCGCAGGAGTTCACGGTCGGCTGGTACACGAACTCGGCGGTGCCGTCCGGGATCTTGCGGAACAACTCCAAGGACCTGACCCGTGCCGAGGCGCTGGACGCGAAGGAGTCGTATCGGGCTGCGGTGTCCGGCGGCGATATCTGGGTGGCGGGTAAGGCGTGGGAGTTCTCGCCGATGACCGCGCAGAAGGCGGACACGCAGTTCCTGGCGGCGCAGCAGGCGACCCTGCCGGACATCGCCCGGTACATGAGCTGCCCGGCGGACCTGATCGACGCCATGGTGTCGGGCGGCTCGTCGGTGACGTACGCGAACATCGTGCAACGGAACCTGCAGTTCCTGATCATGAACTTCGGGCCCGCGATCGCCCGGCGTGAAGAGGCGCTGACGCACGGCATGATCCGTGATCCGCAGTACGTGAAGCTGAACTCGGATGCGCTGCTGCGGATGGACCCGCAGACGGTGTCGGCGATGTTCGGCCAGCAGGTGCGGGATCGGCTGCGCGCCCCGTCCGAGATTCGTGACCTGTGGAATCTGCCGCCGCTGACCGAGGCGCAGCTGGCGGAGTTCGATCGCCTGTCGCCGGCGCCGGCGCAGGCCGATCTTGCCCGGGCGCTGCAGCAGATCTACCTGTCTGTCGGCAAGGTCATCACGTCGGACGAGGCGCGGCAGATCGTCAATGAGCAGTTCGGCGCGTCCCTGGCGCTGCCGGGTCCGTCATTCGAGCCGGGAGGTACATCGTGAGCGTGAGGACGATTTCGGAGGCCGCGCAGCTGCGGAGCGCGGAGACTGCGCAGCGGGCGGATCGGCCGCGGCAGCGTCGCATGGCGGAGCCGGCCGGGTCGCTGGCCCGGGCGTCGGCGCACCTGGCGAGCGTGGAGCTGCGCGAGGCGGCCACTGATGGGCATCTGACGTTCGACGGGATCGCGTCGGCGACGGAACGCGGCTACGAGATGTGGGATTTCTTCGGCCCGTACACGGAGATCATCTCCGCCGGGGCGTTCGCGCGCACCCTGGCCCGGGTAGATCTTGACGTTCCCCTGGTCCTGGGGCATGACCAGATGCGGCGGATCGCCCGCACGTTGACTGGCACGCTGCAGCTCGAGGAGATCGACGAGGGCCTGCATGTGCTGGCCCCGGATCTCGACCCGGCCGACGCGGATGTCGCCTACGCGGCGCCGAAGCTCCGCGCCGGCCTGTACGACGAGATGTCGTTCGCGTTCCGCATCGTGCGCGGCCAGTGGTCCCCGGACTACACGGAGTACCGCATCGACGAGGTCGATCTGCATCGCGGCGATGTGGCGATCGTCGGCTACGGCGCGAACCCCTACACCTCGGCGGCGCTGCGTGCGGCGCCGGAAGACTTCGGCCGGCGCCGTCGCCTGCAGTTGCTGGCGCACGCACTCTGACCGATCCCCTGCCGCGACGATTCGCGTCCGTCCGCCCCGCGCCAAGGCCCGGGCCGGCGACCCGTCTGTATGTCCGGCGCAATCCGATCATCCACTCAGAAGGGAAATGCCATGAAGTTCGAAGAGGTGCTGGCGCGGCTGCGCGCCGAGCGTGCGGCGCTGGTGACCCAGCGTGCCGCGCAGTCAACGATCATCCGGGAGGTGCTGGCGGCCTGCGACGCGGACGGACAGCGTAACCCGACCGAGGCCGAGTCGGAGCGCTCCGAGGCGGCGAACACCGAGCGGGCCCGCCTCGACGGCGAGATCGCCGCCCTGGACGCGCGTCTGGCGCCGATGGAGACCGAGGAAGCGGCGCAGCGCGCCGACGAGGCGGCCCAGCAGCAGACCCGTGAGGTCCTGCCCCGAGGCGGCGCTGTCGTGGTGTCGGAGGCCCGCACCTACACGGAGCAGTCCGACCCGAAGGGCGTTCGGTTCCTGTCCGACGTGGCGGCCGATTTCCTGGGCAACCGGCAGGCACGCGAGCGGCTCTACCAGCACGAGCGGGAAGAGCGGTCCCTGCGCGGCGACCAGCTGGTGCGGGCGGCCACGGGTGTGACCACATCGGGCGCGCCCGGCCTGGTCGTGCCGCAGTACCTGGTCGATCTGTACGCGCCGAAGGCTCAGGCGGGCCGGAAGTTCGCCGACCAGTGCCGGCACCACGACCTGCCGGCCACCGGCATGACCGTCTACATCCCGCGGCAGACCACCTCGACGTCGGCCGACGAGCAGACGTCGGAGCTGTCGGCGGTGTCCGAGACCGACTACGACGACGAGATGATCTCGGTGTCGGTGCGCACGAACGCCGGCGCACAGACGATCTCGCGTCAGGCGGTGGAGCGTTCCCTCGGCACCGAGGACATCGTCTTCGAGGACCTGATGAAGTCGTACAACTCGAAGCTGGACGACAAGCTCCTCAACTCGGCGACGTGGGGCCTGGCGGCGGTGGCGACGGTGGCGACGTGGACGGAGGCGGCGCCGACGGCTGCGAAGCTGTACTCGAAGGTGCAGGAGGCGGCATCCGGTGTGGAGTCCGCGCTGCTGGATCTCGACGAGGGCGACCTCCTCACCCTGATGCACGGGCGTCGCTGGGCATGGCTCAAGGCTCAGACCACCACGGCGTGGCCGTTCATCAACCAGGGCGTGCCCGGGCAGGCGGCGGGCACGGACGCGGCCGCCGCCTACCCGGCGGGGGTGCGCGGGCATCTGCCCGACGGCGGCGCCGTGGTCACCGATAACCATGTGGTGACCAACCTCGGCACGGGCACCAACCAGGACGAGGTGTACCTGGTGGCCCGGCAGGAGGCGCACCTGTGGGAGGACCCGAAGGCGCCGATGTTCATCCGCGCGGAGCAGACGCAGGCAAAGAAGCTCGGCGTGGACCTGGTGCTCTACGGGTATTTCGCGGCGATCTTCGATCGGGTGCAGGACTCGTCGAAGGCCGTGCACCGCAAGATCACCGGCACCGGTTTGGTCACGCCGACCTTCGGCTGACCGTTCGTGGTTCCCGGGCGCGACTCGTGACGGTCGCGCCCGGGGGCCGCTCCCCCGCTCCCCATTCATCGACAACTGGAGGTTTCTATGTCGAACACCGAAAGCGCGGCCGCGGCCGCGGCACGCAAGACCCAAGCCGAGTACCTCGAGGGGCTGCAGCGCGAGGCGCAGGCCTACAAGGACGCCGGCCGCAAGGACCGCCTCGCGGAGGTGCAGGCGGAGATCAAGCGCACCGAGGCGTTGCTCGATGTGAGCAAGGCCACGCGCGCGGCCAAGGGCAAGGGCGGCAAGGGCGGCAAGGGCGCCGCCGCGCCGGCCGACACGCCCGCGGGCGACGACGCCGGCGGGGCTGACGACGGCTCTGACGGCGCCGGTGACGGCACGGCCGGCGACTGACGATGACGACGCCAACGCCGGTGCTGCTGTCGCTCACGGAGGCACGTGAGGCGGCAGCATCGGCGGGCACGTCTGTCGGTGAGCTGGCCAACGACGAGCTGGTTCAGCGCTACATCGACGCGGTGGTGCCGGTGATCGAGGACCTGTCGCGCCCGGTGGCGCAGCTCGATCGGTCTAAGACGGCCGATGGTGGGCGCGAGGCGATCCTGTTGCCGTGGCCGTTCGCCGCGGTGGTGTCGATCGTCGAGTCCGGCGCGACCCTGTCGGCGGGCGACTTTGTGCCGGCGGGCGAGCTGGGCATCATCTACCGCGGCTCCTCGACGTGGCCGCGGGCATGGCTGCCCGGCCGCCGCAACATCGTGGCGACGGTGACGGTGGGTGTGACCGCCGTGCCGGGGAATCAGAAGCTGGCCGCGTCAATGCTTTTCGCGCATCTGTGGCGCACCCGGCAGGGGCCGCGGCCGCGGTTCGATCAGGGCGGCGGCGACGTGGTGTACACGCCGGCCGGGTTCGCGGTGCCGAACGCCGTGGCGGAGCTGCTGCAGGCCACGCCGCGGTTGCCGGGGTTCGCCTGATGGCCACCGCGGCCGGCGCGGTCCGTACGGCGTTCAAGTCGATGATGGTCACGGCGATCGCTGACACCGCGGTGCAGGTCGAGGTGGGCTATCCGTGGCCCCAGACCTCGGCGGACATCGTCTCGGTGGGCCGGGTGGTGGTGGGCCTGGAGCCGGGCCCGATGGGCCCGCAGCGGCAACGCGTCGAGACGATCACGGTTGAGGTGTTGATCTCGGTGTTCCGGCCGGGTGGTCAGGAGCAGGAGGAGATCGCGTCGGCCCGCGCCTACGAGCTGCTGGACGCGGTCGAGCATCACACCCGCATGGTGGATCAGACGCTCGGCGGCCTGGTGCAGAGCTGCCTTTTGACCGGGCACGAGCTGGATTCGGCGCCGTTCTCGGATGACACCGGGCAGGGACGCACTGTTGAGGTGCTGGCCACTTTCGAAGCGAAAAACCGTGTGAGGAACTAGGAGTCGCGAAATGTTGATGCGCAATGTGTCGGGGCGTGCCCTGGATGTGGCGGGCCGGGTGTTCCCGGCCGGGGCCACGGTCGAGGTCAGCGACGTCGAGGCGGGCTGGCTTTCGAGCAACCCGAACTTTCAGCAGGTGCCGGCGGATCCGCCGGCGACATCCGACGGTGACGCCGCGGCTGATCCGCCGGCCGACCAGTCGGCGACCAAGACCGGAAAGAAGGGGAAGCAATGACGACATTCGCGCCATCGGATTGCTCGATCGGCATCAAGAAGGAAACGGTCTACGGCACCGCCGTGACCGTAGATCGGCACCTGGTGTTCACCGCGGCGCCGCTGCAGAAGCAGATCAACTATCTGCAGTCGGAGGGCATGAAGGTAGGCCGGGTCGGGCCGGGCTTTTCCGGCCGGGTGCCGGGCAGCCTGACCGTGTCGGGTGACATCGAGCTGGAGGCGGACTCGGTCGATACCCGCATCCTCCTGGAGGCGGCGTTCGGCGCGATCGAAACGGGCGGGTCCGCGCCGGGCCCGTACTTCCATCTGGCGACGTGCGCGGCAGGCGGGCTGCCGCCGTCGTACACGATCCAGATGGGTGTGCCGATCGGCTCGTCCGCGGCCACGATCGCGTCGCACACCTTCACGGGCATGATGTGCAACCAGTTGAAGCTCGACGCGTCGAACGGCGAGTTCGTGAAGCTCACCTCGTCGTGGGTGGGCAAGGACATGGACACCGCGCCGGCGTTCGTCACCCCCGCCTACACGGCCGATTCGACGCTGCTGACGTTCTTCTCGGCGTCGCTGGCGATCGGCGGCACCGTGGTGCCGCCCACGACGACGGCGAAGGCCACTGGGGGCACCGCGGCGTCGAACGTGCGGGATCTGACGATCACGCTGGACAACGGCCTGCCGGACAACGTGCCGGTGTTCGGGTCGGGCGGCACCCGCCTGTCGGCGCCGCCGTACGGCCGGCGGAAGATCACCGGCCAGTTCACCGCCGAGTTCGACGCGGTGACGCTGCGGGACGCGTCCCTGGCGGGCACCGGGCTGGCGCTGCTCCTCGAGGTCGCCGGCGGCACGGATGAGGCGCTGCAGCTGGTGCTGCCGAAGATCGCGCTGGACTCGAACCTGCCCAATTCGAACAAGGGCGAGTTGATCACGCAGCAGTTCTCGTTCACGGCGTACGAGGACGACGCGGACCTGTTCGCGTACGCGCTGCTGCAGAACACCGTCGCGGCGGCATGACGGGCGTGGCCGAGTCGGACTTCCGGGTCGAGTTCGACCCGGCCATGTTCCGCGGCTTCATGGCCGCGATGAAGACGTTCGAGCCGTCGCTGGCGACGGCGACGCGGCGGCGGCTGCGGCAGGCCGGCGCCGAGACGATCGACGACATGAAACGGGTCGTCGCCTCGGGGCCGGGCCGCGGCCGCACCGGTGTGCGGGCCGGTATCGCGGCGGGTTTGTCGACGGCGGTGGCCACCGGTACGCGGCAGCAGGGTGTGCGGATCCGGGGCACCGCGGCGAAGATCCCGGAGGGTCACAAGCCGATGTTGCGGCTGCAGAACAAGGTGTCATTCCGGCACCGCGTGTTCGGGGCGGACACGTGGGTGGTGCAGACGGGCCGGCCGTTCTTCGGGTCGGTGATCAAGCGGCACGAGGACGAAATGGTCGAGGCCGTGTGGTCAGCGCTCGAGGACGCGTATAAGGCGATGGAGGCGACGAGATGAGGCTGATCCTGCCGACCGGTGAGGGCGGCGCGGACCGGGCGTACGAGCTGGACGGGGTGCTGGATCTGTCCCGGGTGACTTTGAACGAGACCATCGAGCTCAAGCGGGTCACCGGCATGGACCTGGCGCGCGTCTACACCGGGCTGGGCATGCTGGACCGGCTGATCGGCATCCCGAATGACAAGGTGCTGGTGGCGATGTCGCGGAGCCTGGATCTGATGGAGGCCTACCGGGCGCTGGTGTGGATGGCCCGGCATCGCGCCGGCGACCGCGCCCCGGACGGCTCGGTCCTCACTGTGGAGCAGGCCGCGGATTTCCCGTTCGAGGGGCTCGGCGTGGAGCCTGACCCGGGTGACGCCCGGCCCGGCGAGGACGACGCGGCGGACCCTACGCTGCCGCCGGCGGATGGCGGCCCGGCAACCGTCGGCGGCACCCCGCAGCAGCCGCCGGCGCCGGGGATCGCTGGCCCCTCCTCGCAGACATCCGACTAGCTGTCCTGTCCCGGCTGCCGACACTGCTGCACCTGTACGGGGGTCTGACCCCGATGAACGTGTGGGAGATGGCGGTGGACGATTTCCACGCCCTGGCCTACGCCGCCGACGCCTACGGCAAGAACCCGTCCCGATGATCTGGAGGTGAGCTGTGGCTACAAAGTCGTTGCAGGCGACCATCTTTGGTGTCGATAAGGCCTCCCCGGTGTTCGACAAAGTCGGCCGCTCGGCGACCGATCTCGCCGGCGACATGGAGCGGTCCGGCGACCGTATGGGCAAGGCGTTCCAGAAGGGCGCGCAGATGGCCGCCGGCGCCCTCGCGGCGATCGGGTTCGGCAAGTTCGTGAAGGACTCGGTTCAGCAGGCGTCGGATCTGCAGCAGTCGGTCGGTAAGTCTGGCGTCATCTTCGACGAAAGCGCCGCCGAGATGGATGCGTGGGCCAAAACCGCGTACAAGTCGGTGGGGCTCTCGGAGCAGGCCGCTCTCGAGGCGAGTTCGTCCTTCGGTGACATGTTCGCGCAGATCGGCTTCACTGGCGCCCGGGTCGTTGACATGTCGAAGGACGTCGTGCAGCTCGCCGGTGACCTCGGGAGCTTCAACAACCTGACGACCGGTGATGTGCTCGAGCGCATCGCGGGCGCGATGCGCGGCGAGTACGACGCGCTGCAGAAGGTGATCCCGAACATCTCCGCCGCCCGTGTGCAGCAGGAGGCGATGGCAGAAAGCGGCAAGACCAACGCCTCGGCTCTCACCGCTCAGGAGAAGGCCGCCGCGACCCTTGCGATCATCCATCAGGATGGCGCCCGGGCGTCGGGTGACTTCGTGAAGAACATCGACCAGCTGGCGAACGCGCAGCAGTCGGCCACGGCTCAATTCCAGAATGCGCAGGCAGAGATCGGTGAGAAGTTGCTGCCGATCGTGACGGATCTGACGAACTTCGCCGCTGAGGATCTCGTGCCGATCCTCGGCGCTCTCGCTGACGCGCTCGGCGTTGTCATCGACGTCGTGGATGCGATCCCGGGTCCGGTGAAGGTGGCCGTCGCGGCCTTGGCCGGGTTCAAGCTGTTCCAGCAATCGCGCGTCTTCGAGTCATTGGCGTCCTCGGCGCGCGGGTTCCGTGACGAGATGACGCTGCAGCGCGGCCTCGCGGCCGCCCAGGGCGTGGAGCTTTCCCAGATGGGGGCTGCCGCTGCCACAGCGCAGACGCGGCTGAGCGGCCTGACTGGGGTACTGTCTCGCGGCGCGGCCTTGGGTGCGGCGATTGTTGCGGTAGACCAGCTCACGGCGGCCTGGGATAGGCAGCACGCAATGCTCCTGGATGTCAACACGCTGGTCGATCAGAATACCGGCTTGCTGATCGCGAACTCGGATGCGTCAATTGCTGCGAGTCTGGCGAAGTACCGGGACACGTTCACGCAGGCCGGTGTGAGCGTGACCGAGATGGTGTCGGCTGTGAAGGCCGGCGGGCCTGAACTCGACGCGGTTCTGAGCAAGCTCGGTGCGTTCAAAGACCGCACCGCCGCACTGAGCAGCGGTCCAATCGAAAGCGTCGTCGCGCAGTTCAACGGCACTAATTCTACGATTTCGCAGACCGACGAGTTGATGCACGCATTGCAGAACACGTCATCGAATCTGTCGGACTCGCAGAAGACGCTCGCGGAAGCTACCGGCGCGAACGCGGCCTCGACTGTGCAGGCGGCGATCGCCGCGGGCACGTATCGGGATGCGCAGGACGGTGCGCGGGCGGCGCTGGTGGAGCGGACGTCGGCGGCTGAGCTGGCGGCGGCGAACGCGTCTCAGCTGGCGCAGTGGCAGGACGAGGAGCGCTCCGGGGCGTCGGCTCTGGCCGCGGAGTGGGATAAGACGACGGTCGCGGTGAAGTCGTTCACGCAGGCGGCTCTCGAGGCGCAGGGCGTGGATGTGGCGTTCTCGCAGGCGGTTTCGGATGTGTACGCGTCGGCGCAGGATCTGGCGGACGGGATGCGTGACGCCGAGGAGGCGTCGCGGAAGTCGGGCGAGGCCCTGTTCGACACGGCGGGCGATCTGGATCTCACCTCGGCGGCGGGCCGGGACCTGGCCGCATCGATGGGCCAGTACCGGGATGATGCCCTGTCGGCTGTGGAGGCCACCTACCGTCATGTCGCGGCCACTGGCGATCTGGAGGGCGCGGTCGCGGCGGCGCGGGCGGCGGCCGATCAGCAGCGCGCCGGGTTCGTGGCCATGGCCACCACGATCATGGGCATGTCGGTGCCGGCGGCTGAGGCGATCGCGGACAAGCTGGGGTTCATCCAGGGCATCCGGATCGATGACAAGACGTTCAGCCTGAACGCGGTGGACAACGCGACCCCGGTGCTGGCCCGGGTGCTGTCGTTGATGGAGCAGCTGCAGGATCCGCGGATGGCGCGCCAGTCGGCGTCAGAGTGGGCGGCGTTGGCGGACTCGGCGTTCAACAAGATCGCGTTGGGTGTGACCCCGTCTGCGTCCACGTCGAGCGGCGGGTCGGGCGGCGGGTCGGGCGGCGGGAAGTCGGCGGCGCAGAAGGCCGCCGAGAAGGCGCAGAAGGACGCGCAGAAGAGCGCGGATGATGCGGCGCGGCGGGAGCAGACCCGGCAGGAGGCCCTGGCCCGCACGGTGGAGGGCACCTTCGACCGGATCGGTAAGTCGGTGCAGAAGCCGTTCGACGTCGCGGAGTTCGGCATTCGTGGGGTCGAGTCGCAGCTGGCCCGGTCGCAGCGCTCTCTGGAGAACGCGCTCGCGCACGGTCTGGATCCGCGGAAGGCGGACGCGCTGCGCAAGGAGCTGGCCGATCTCGGGGCGGAGGCGCAGCGGCAGCTCGGATCGTTGCGGTTGAAGATCCTCACCGCGGATATCGACAATTTCGAGGCGTCGCTCACCGACAGTGTGGATGCGATGCACCGCGAGATGCAGCAGCTGGAGAAGGACATGCGGGCGGCGGGCGCTTCGTCGGCGACGCTGTCCCGGGTCGGGGCGCTGGAGACGTATCTGGCGACGGCGATGACCCGCCGTACCGAGGTGACGAAGGAGCTGGAGCAGGCCCAGTCGGCGCTCAACGCCGTGATGGAGCAGTACCGGCAGCGGGTCGATGCGGTGACGCAGACCTGGGTGAAGTTCGCGTCGGTGACCTCGGTGCAGGGCACGGACGGCTGGGGCATGGCGGTGTCCGCCGAGGGCATCATCAATCAGCTCGAGGACCGGCTGCGCGTCGAGGAGCAGTTCTCGAAGGACATGGAGAAGCTGCGCACCTCCGGTCTGAATCAGGCGACCTGGCAGCAGATGATGGACGCCGGCCCGGCCGCGGCCGCGCAGGCGTCGTCGCTGGCGTCGGCGACCGACGCGGAGCTGCGGAAGATCAACGCGCTGCAGTCGGCGGTGTTCGGCACGGGCACGAAGATGGGCTCGCTGTCTGCGGAGTGGATGTACCGGTCGGGGATCAACGCCGCGCAGGCAGTGGTCGATGGTCTGATCTCGGAGCAGCAGCAGCTACAGGACACGATCGCGAACCTGTCCGGCGGTGTGGAGATCCTGACCGCCGACGAGATGAAGCGGCAAGGCGTCTCGGCGGCGGACGGGGTGATCGCCGGCCTTGACTCCCGCAAGGCGGCGCTGGTCTCGAAGATGGAGGAGCTCGGCAAGTCGATGACCGCGGCGTTCAAGAAGACGCTGGATATCAACTCGCCGTCCGGGGTGATGAACCGCGAGGTCGGCGTGCCGGTCGTGGACGGGGTGATCGCCGGCATGCGCCGCCGGTCGCCGGCGCTCCAGGACGCGATAGCGGGCATGCGCGGCATCCTCACCGGCGGCCCCGGCGGCATCAACGTCGGACAGGCCAGCGCGGCGAGCACGAGCGCTCCGACCGCGTACATCGCGAAGGTGATCCTGGCCGGGGACGGCGAGATCACCGACGCTATGGCGCGTACCGCCCGGGTGGAGCTGGTGGAGTGGGACGCCGCCCGCACCGATCTGCAGCGGCGCGGCAGCACGGTGGCGCTGCGGTGATCGCCACCCTCAAGCTGCCCACGTTGTGGATGACCGCGCTGGACGATCCGGCCGACCGGCTCGAGCTGGCCACGTTGGATCAGGTGCCGAAGTCGGTGGATCTGCCGGCGGATGTGCGGGCGATGGAGTCGGGGCGGCTTCGGATCTTCCGCCGCCCGGGTAAGAAGCGCTCGTTCACGGTGAACTGCACGCTGGCCACCGCCGCGGAGGCGGACTGGATCGACGCCCACGTCGGGGTGCATCTGTGTTTCCGGGGCCGGTTCATCCGGGCCCGCATGTTCGGCGCCTACACGACGGTGTCCGAGGAGCCGTACGCCATGAATGACCGGTGGAGGATCAGCTTCACCGTGCTCGAGGTCTCGCATTCGGAGGCGGTCTGATGCAGCCGCTGGCCCGCGACGGCTACGACGCTGCCGCGGTGCGCAGGCAGCTGCTCACGGACGGCACCTCGATCCGGTTCGGTGTGGAGCTGGTGCGCCCGGATCTGACGGTGATCGAGGACATCTCCGATGATGTCGAGTCGCTGACGGTGTCGCGGAATATGACGGTCGATGTGCATGGCGCGGTGCGGCTGCGGATCTCGCGGCGGCTGCGCTGGGGTGTGGACCGGGTCCGCGTCTACGCGCTGCTGACCGCGGCGGGCATCACGACCCGCTGGAACCTGGGCGTGTATGTGATCGACAAGCCGGACGAGCCGTCCGGGGTGGACCTGGTGACGTTCGACGCGGCGGGTAAGGATGTGCTGTCGCTGCTGCAGCGCCTGGTGGGTGACGCCTACACGATCCCGGCCGGAACGAAGATCGTCGATGCGGTGAACGCGGTGATCGCTGCTTCTGGGGTGGGCGCCCCGGTGTTGATCGACGCGGATTCGGCGGCGGCGACGCTGCCGGCCGCGAGGTCGTGGCCGCTGTTCCCGATCCGGGGCGCCTCCGGGGATCAGCCCGCGTCGTGGTTGAAAGTGGCCAACGAGCTGCTGGGCATGATCGCGCACGAGCCGCTGTGGGCGGATTGGGACGGCCGGCTGCGCTCTCGGAAGCTGGCCGATGTGACGGCCCGGGAGATCGAGTGGACGTTCACGATGGGCGACACGGCGCAGGGCATCGTCGAGCCGGAATATGCAACCTCGACGGATGTGTGGGGCGCCCCGAACCGGTGGTTCTTCTACTCGCGGGGCCTCTACGGCCCGCCGGTCGCCGGCTCCACCCTGTACATCAAGGACAACCTGGATGTGGGCCCGTCGTCGCAGCTGTACCTGGGTGTGGTGCCGGCCCCGCCGGTCGCCCTGGACGCCTGGGATTACGCCTCTTTGGTGCTGCACGGCGACGAGCTGGCGTTGAAGCAGATGCGCGGCACCACGGTGATCAAGGCGAAGATCGGCGATTTCCTGGCGCTGTGGCATGACGACATCGCCGAGTGGATCGACGCCGGCGGTGTGAGCCGGGTGCGCGGCCGCTCCTGGTCGATGCCCGATACGGGCCCGTTCTCCATGGAGTGGGAGGTCGTGTGATGCGCGCAACTGTCGCAACCGTCAGCCCGTTGACGGTGCTCACCCCGGCCGCGACGAAAGCGGTGCCGGCCCGGCTGCCCGGGTCGCCGACGATCTCCCTCGCGGCCGGGCAGACGGTGATCGTGCTGCCCGTGGAGGGTGAGCTTGTGGTGGTGGCACGCATATGACGACGACGCTGCGGTTCACGGATGATTTCGCCGGCGCCGGGGATCTGAACGGCTCGGCGGTTGGCGCCACCGGGGCGACATGGTCGGCGCTGGCCGGGGCGTGGGCCCGCACGTCGGGGGCTGCGAAGACGACGGCGGCGGTGTCGAGCAATCCGATGCTGGTGATGGAGGCCGGTGTCGGCGACGTCGATGTGCAGGCCAACGCCTACACCGGGTTCGCCGGCGGGGACGCACTGTATTTCCGGGTGTCGGACACGGCGAACTGGTGGAGGCTGCGGCAGCGTGCCTACAGCCAGTCGTACTCGTACTACGGGGATTGGTATGGCACCGGCTGGGGCAACCGCACCCGCTCCGAGGGCGGCTCGATCAGGCTGCCGGACTGGACGGAGTATTTCGACTACCAGCACGGCATCCCGACCCGCCGGGTTGATCACGTGTGGAACGGCCTCGATCATATGGTCGAGTTCACCTACACGCAGTCGGTGACCCGGGACCTGTATTCGGGCACCAGCTCCTACCGCTATCTGATGCTGGAGAAGTCCGTCGCGGGTGTGGTGTCGGGCGTGACGAACGTGGCGGTGTCGGCGTTCAAGATCCTGCGGGTGGCGACGTCGGACGCCACGATTCAGATTTATCAGCCGAACGGGCTGGACGTGGCCCGCACTGTCACCGATGGCTTCAACTCGGAGGCCACGAAGCACGGCATCGGCTTGGGCGGCTCGGACTCCGGGTCGTACGCCTCGGCGCTGGACAATTTCGTGCTGCAGCGGCCGGGCATGCTGACCCCGCCGTCGATCGCCGCCCCCGTCTCCGGGTCGGATGTGTCGGCCGCGGCGCCGCTGGTCGTTTCGATCGAGTCGAACTACGGGCCGGGCAACGACATGCAGCAGGTCGATGTGCGCTACGCCCCGGCCGGCACCGGAACCTGGACCGAGGTCGATGCGGCGCGGGTTGGGCCGGGCGACTGGACGGTGCCCACGGCCGGGTTCACCGCCCCGGCGCAGATCGAGGTGCAGGCCCGATCCACCGACTCGTTCTCCAACCTGTCGGAGTGGTCGCCGTCTTCGTTCTTCTGGCTGCGGGAGGCGCCGGCGCCGCCGACGTTCATCGCCCCAGCGGTGAACGACACGGTGGTGGCGGCGAACATCGCCACCCTCGACATGGGTGCGGACGCGACCGCGTTCGACGGCCGCCGGGTCACCGACAACGCCGGCGCCCCCGACGAGACCCGCATCATCGAAGACGACCTCACGTTCACCCCGGACGGTGCCTACTGGCGGGTGTCCGGAACGAACGGTGTTCACGACTCCGGGTTCGAGCACATCCAGGTGCGCAGGCAAACCACGGCCGGCGGCAAGCTGTGGTCCGAGTGGGCCACGCTCCGGGTGGGGATGCAGCTGGCGTTCCCCCGTCCCCCGTATGTGCGGCTGACCCCGCTGGAGGCGGACGCCGCCGTGCAGATGCAGGTCACGTTCCAGGGCTCCGATCTGGAGAACCCGCCGCCGGTGCGGCTGGACATCTTCCGCGACGGGGTGCGCATCGTCTCAGTCGATGTCACCGGCCTCACCGGCTACACGTGGACCGACGTCTACGCCGGGCCCACCAACGACTACATGGTGCAGGCGATCGCCGACACAGGAGGGGTGGTGACCGTTCGATGAGCGGTGTGAACGAGCCGGCGCAGCTGCCGCCAGTGACTTTGTACGACGACGACGGCTGGCCGGGCGGGACGGTCACGATCAAGGACGCCGCCGGCGTGCCGGTCGATCTGACGGATGGCTGGTCCGGGTGGCGCTGCCAGTGGCGGCCGGCGACCGGATCCGACGAGCACATCGATCTGGATGTGGACGTCTCCGGCGCCGCCACCGGGGTGATCGCCTGGTCCCTGATGGACAAGGCGCGCATGGGCCTGATGCACTCCGATGGCGGCTACGACCTGGAGGCCGTGGATGGCGCCGGGGTGCCCCGCACGTGGGTGCGCGGCGAGACCCGCTGGCTGCAGGGATACACGCGATGAGCACGGAGGCCACGCTCAACGCGAACGTGTATCAGCTCACCGTCGAGATGGGCGGCGTCACCTACCAGGTGGAGGCGGCGTTCGGTGAGGGCCGCCGCGGCCCGGCGAACACGCTCACGATCGACCAGGTGACCACACTGGACCCGGAAGACCCCGCGACAGCGGCGATCGACGGAGACGCCCCGAATCAGAAACTGAGCTTGGGGATCCCTCAGGGCATCCCAGGAACGGCGGCCACGATCGAGTGGCAGCCGGTAGTGACTGGCGCCCCGGGCACGGACGTGACGCTGGAGGAGACCGGCACGCCACTGGCGTCGAAGCCGAAGCTCACGATCCCGCGCGGCGATGTGGGTGCGACCGGCACGCACGTCGGTGGCGCGGCCCCGGCCGAGACGGACCGGATCTGGGTGGACACCTCCGACCCGGGGGCGGCGACACCGATGGCGCTGGACGACCTGACCGACGTCGCCACGACGGGCGCGGTCGATAAGGACGCGCTCGTGTACGACGCGGCCACATCCTCGTGGAAGCCGGGCGCGGCCGGCGCCGGCGCCACCACCGCCACCGCCGCGCTCACCACCGGGGCGTCCGCCGGCACGATCACCCTCGAGAAGGTCGGCACCCGTGTCGTGTGCGCGATCTCCGGGCTGACGAAAGCCTCCACGGTGGAGCATGTGGCGACGATCCCGGCCGGGTTCACCCCCGCCTTCCCGCAAGGCCACGGCTGGCTGGTGGATTCGGTCGGCGAATGGTGGGCCGCGTACGCCTCCACGACGCAGCTGCTGATCCTGGGGCCGCCCGCCGCCGGCGCGGTGCTGTCCGGATCGCTCACCTGGAAGGCGGCATAGGACATGGCGGTCGCAAAGTACTTCGACACGGCCACATCAGCGTGGCGGCCGCTCATGCCCGGCCCGGTCGGGCTCGTGCGGAAAGGCACCTGGTCGTCGTCGGCGATGTATCAGGCCATGGATTTCGTGAAGAACGGCCGCTCCACGTACCTGTGCATTCTGGACCGCACGGCGACCGCAACCACCCCCGATGCGGACACGGCGCATTGGGCGGTGCTCGCTGAGGGCGGCGTGGACGGAACCGGCACCGTGTCGTCGGTGGCGGGGAAGCTGCCGGACGTCGACGGGAATGTGGCGCTCACCTACGAGGACCTCGGCGGGGCCCCGGCCGGAACGTATGCAACCGCGGCGCAGGGCGAGCTGGCGGACACTGCGCTGCAGCCCGCAGGGTCGGTGACGCTCACCAACGTGTGGGTGGGAACCAAGGCCGAGTTTGACGCGCTCGCCACGAAGGACCCGGCGATGGCATACCTGGTGCAGTCATGATCAGCCTCTACCTCGGTGACCAGCTCGTCTCGTTCGGCGACGGCTCGGGCCATCCGACGATCATCAGCGCGACCGACCCGGGCGCAGTGGATGACGGCACGGTGTGGATTCAGCCCGCCTCGGGGACGGTCACGTTCCACCTGCGGGCGTCCGGGGCTTGGACGCTGCTGTGAGCCGGCTGTTCCTGGGCGGCGGGGAGGTCGGGGCGGCGACGCAGACCGTGCGGGCGTTCATCGGCGCGGAGATCACCGGGGCGCTGCCGGCGACCCGCTTCGAGATCATCCCGAAGTCCACGCCGAATCTGGCCGTGGCGATTGGCTCGTCGAGCAAGTTCATCACGATCGCCGACGTCGAGGCGGCGATCGACGCTTCGACGGGGATCGTCGGCAACATATCCGACATGTGCTGGGCGCCGTCGCTGGGCTTGCTGTGCGCGGCCGGCGCGAACGGTAACACTTACACGTCCCCGGACCGGATCCACTGGACGGAGCACACCACCCCGCTGACCGGGCAGGGCTTCAACACGATCGACTGGTCGCCTGTGCGCGGCCGGTTCGTCGCCGCCGGCTACATGGGCTACGGGGCGGTGTCCACCGATGGTGTCACGTGGGCGTCGCAGCGCATCAACGCCTACAACCTGTACACCGGGGCGGTCCGCTGGTCGGCGAAGCTCGGCATGTTCCTGGGCGGTAACACCACCGGCACACTGTCTTACTCGACCACCGGGCTGTCACCGTGGAACTTCACGAACAACGCGCTCGGATCTGAGCACATCATCTGTATCGCCGTCTCGACGGTGGCGGCGCTGGCGGTGATCGCCGGCAACGCCGGCCGGATCTCCACTTCGACGAACGGGTCGGGCTGGACGGCCCGAACCTCGAACCTGCCCGGCCCCGCCCGGTCGGCGGCCCACTCGCCGACGCAGAACATGTTCTGCGTCGTCGGCGACGGCGGCGGCATCACCACCTCCAACTCCACGGCGACGACGTGGACGGCGCGGGTCAACCCGCTCGGCACCGCGAACATGAAACGCGTCGTGTGGTGGACCGGCGGGGCACGCTTCCTAGCCACGGACGGCGTCTCGATCATCCAGTCCACGGACGGTGTCACCTGGACCCTGTTCGACGTCCTGGCCGGCACCAGCATTCAGGCCATGACCGACGCCCCGGCGCTGCCGATGCCCGCGGCCGGCGCTCTCGTGCACGGCGGTGACCGGTATGCGATCGCCTGAAACACCCCGGGTCTCTCACATGGAAGGCGGCATGATGCTGACATTCCCCCCCCCCCCCGCTCGTCTGGGCCGGTGGGCTCGATGAGCACGCCACCAGGACCGCGTCATGATCCCGGTGTTACACGCCGGGATGCCGGACACGGGCTGGCGGGACATCACGGGCTTGTTCAGTGTCGTGACGGGCGGGAAGATCCTGGTCCGTCGCATCGGCCCGTTTCTCGCCTGGAGGTTCTCCAACGCCAGCTCGTCGGCGTCGCTCGCTACGACGGCCCTCAACGCCCATTGGCGAGCGTGGGGAACGAACTTCTACGGCGCGCCGATGCAGTACTACCGCAACGGGTCACCCGCCGGCACCTTGTTCTTCCGGAACGACGGGACGACGGGCACCACCGGCACACTCGACATCGCGGAGATGAACGTCCTCGTGCTGCCGCAGCTGATCGACTTCCCGCCGGCGCCCTACCCCGGGGTGCCCGCCTAGTAGGTGCCCGATGATCCCCGTGCTCCACGGGGAGACGGTGTCTCGCCGGCAGTACTGGGGGCAGGGACGCCCGGACATCACAGGGACGCTCGACGCGGCCGGGGCGGCGTGGGTCGCAGCAGCAACGCAGGGCGCGGAGTTCCACTCCACAACCGGGGACCAGGGCGCGCAGGTGTGGGTCAAGACGGCGTCTGGGTGGATCGTCACCGTTGGGGACACTCGCCCGAGATGGCTTGACGAAACTTACATCGTCAGCTCCATCGGCGGCACCGCCACCGTTCAGCGAATCAACGGCTTGGTGTATATCAACGGAAGCGCCACGGGGACGGTGCCCTACGGCACAACGTTCATGAACGTCCCGACCGGATTCCAAGCTGTTAACGGCGCCAGTTTCAACGTCGGCGGATTGCTGAAGGGCACCGGGTATAACTACACCACCGCGTTCACCGCAAACGACGCGACGTTCGATTCGAGGATCGGAGGGAGCGTCAAGTTCGGCGGAATTGCGGTCGGCACCGGAACCCACAACTTCGCGGCCGTCGTGCAAACCGTGCAGCCGTGGCCGACGACCTACCCGGGCTCCCCCGTCATCGAGTAAGAGTCACATCACCGAAAGGAACATTCTCATGTCCACTCCTACCTCGGCGTCGATAATCGCCGCTTCCTCCGACTCGGATCTGCTGGCCCGCATGGTCGCGTTGGGCGCGACGTTGGGCTACGGGCAGCAGCAGGTGGAGTCGGTGCGGATCCGGCTCGCCGCCGCCGCTGCGACGGACACGGGTGACACGATCGCATCCGTGTACGAGTACGCGCAGGCCACCTACAGCCCGACACCGCGGCCCGGGGTGAACCCGGCGGCGGTGACGGACGCGCACATCCTGTATGCGCTCACCGCGGTGCTGGGCACACCCGCCTGACCGTCCCCCGCCGGCCCGTCACCGATCGCAGCCCCGCCGTCGTGCGGGGCTCACGCATACCTGGAGGTCTGATGGATTGGCTCGACCCGCTTTCCACACTGCTCGGCGTCGTTCTCGCACTCGCGGCCGTCGTGACGCTGTTCTGGAGGCCGATCCACCGCGCCGGGCGGGTGCTGCGCGCTGTGGAGGGCGAGCCGGGCCGGCCCGGCCTGATGGATCAGATGGCCGCGCAGAACACGACCATCGCCACGATCCAGCACCAGGTGCTGCCGAACGGCGGCCAGTCGATGCGCGACGCCATCACCCGCACCGAACGGTCAGCGGCGCGGGCGGAGACCGAGGCAGCGAAAGCGTCCGCGATCGCGGCGGCATCATCCGACCGGGTGCAAACCCTCGCGGAACGCCTCGACCGACACATCGAGAACGGCAAGGGGTGACGTGCCGATGCTCACTGATCTCGCGGACGTGCTGCGCGGCGCCGGGCTGCCGGTCCGGGAGATGCCCGGGTGGAAGACCCGCGGCGTGAACGGCTGGGGCATCAACGGCCCGTTCGGCGGCCTAGTGCACCACACCGGCACGGCCGCCGCGGCCGCCGGCGACTACCCGTCACTGCATGTGGTGCGCGGCGGCCGCTCGGATCTACAGGGCCCGCTCGCGCAGCTCGGTCTCGGACGGTCCGGCGTCTGGTATGTGATCGCCGCCGGCTACTGCAACCACGCCGGCCCGACCGATGACCCGGACTTTGCGAACCCGCGGGCGATCGGTGTCGAGTGCGAGAACCCGGGCGGCTCCACACCGTGGCCGGCGGTGCAGTACGCCTCACTGGTCACCGGCTGCCGGGCGCTCGGCGACCACTACAGCATCCGGTGGCGCGGCCACAAAGAAGCCGCGGTGCCGCAAGGTCGCAAGGTCGATCCGAACCTCGACATGAACAAGCTGCGCAACCGCATCGCAGCGCACCGCCCCGCCCCAACCGGCACCGACTTCCTGGAGGACCTGATGGCCAAAGTGACATTCGTGGACGCCAACGAAATGACAAACCTGATCGCGCAAGGAGTCTCGAAAACCGAAGCCCGGAAGCGGGCCACCGTCACCTACCCCGACGGCACAGCCGCGCTCGCCGGCACTCTCAACTTCCTGTCGTCCGCTCTCCGCGACCTCGCGGTACTCAAGGCCGATGTGGCCGCTCTCAAGAAGGGAACCAAAGCATGAACCTGAACCTGCCCGACCGGGCGCGCACCATCGTCTACGTGGTCGCGCTGCTCCTGGTTGTCCTCACTCTCGCCGTGCTGGCCGTGCTCGTCGCGGTCGGCGCCGCCGACCTGGCCACCGTCAAGGACATCGTCATCTGGATCCTCGGTCTCGCCGGCATCGGCGGCCACGGACTCGCCGTCGCCAACCGCCCCACGAAGACCCCGTAGCGCCGGCATATTTCCCGGCATATTTCCACGGCTGCCCCGACACCATCACCCCGTCAGCAAGGAGAACACCATGGTTCCAAGCCTCGGACGCACCGTCCTGTACATGCTCACCGAGGGCGACGTCGCCGCGATCAACGACCGCCAGCGCAGGATTGATACGATGCCCGCGAGCACGGCGGCCACCGCGCTGCTGCCGAATCACAACGCGCTGCGTCCCGGTCAGGTCTACCCGGCGGTGATCGTCCGCGTCTGGGGCGAGCCCCCGACCGAGAACGCGGCGGTGAACCTCCAGGTCCTTCTCGACGGAGACCACGCCTACTGGGCCACCAGCCGCAGCCAAGGTGACGAGCCCGGCCAGTGGCACGAGCCGCCCCGCGTTTAGACGCCCTACCAGGAGACGCTAAGCAGTTGCCGCTGCCGCGCCCAGAATGCCGCCCCGCCTCCCTCGTGGAGACGGGGCGGCATTCGCGTCCACCACACAGGTCGGCCCGATGCTGGGCTGACAGGTCATCCGAGTGCGATGCTCCATGCGCCTTCCGACTCGACCTGAATGAAAGCGGGCGCATCGACCGGCACGGTTCCCTGATAGGAGCCAATCTCGTTGACTGCAAGGTCCGTGTGCCCGGACAGACTGTAGACCTGCACCACGAAATTGCCGCCACCGCGATTAGTTATCTGTGCCTTCGAGCCGGGTTGATTGATGAGGATTGCGGCATCGCCGTTTCCGTTGGCCGCGCGCGGTGCCGTGGTGATATCCGAGATAGACATATCCCAAGCGCTCGTCGCGGTCACGGTGATCTTGGTGGTCATACTGTTGTCGCGGATGTTGATGAAGTGCGACCCGGAGTAGGAACCAATTGTGTTGACCAGAAGACTTTCGCGACCGTCTGTTTGCACGACGGTGTTGCCGGAGCACGCACCGCAGCGGAATGTCAGAATAGCCGCGCTCGTGAACTCGCCGATATCGATCACGTCGTCTCCGCTACCGCGGAAAACCTTAGTAGCTATTGGCGTGTAGCTGCCCGGGGCTGACGATGCCCCCGCGGCCGTCGCCGAGGTCTCGCTGTCGTCGTGACTGTTTCCTACAGCTCCGTAAATGAAGGCGGCGACAACGGCGACGGCGAGAATCGCAAAAGCGCCGGCGATCCGCCTTCGGTTTTTTGCACCCTCGTCGCCGTCATTGAGATCGGCACTTGTGGGCGCGGGTGGGGCAATTGGCGCGTCGGCGAGGCTGCCGTGATCTGCGGGGTCGGGTGTCGATAGCTGCCATTCGTGAACGAAGTCGGCCGCCGCGTAGCGGCTGCCGCAGCCGAGGCATTCCGTGAAGCCGTCGACCCCGGCACGCATCCTCGTCGCACCGCACGTTTCGCATGTCGGTGTGCCGGCGATAATTGGCGGCTCATGATCGTAGGTGTGCATCGACCGCTCCTCTCGTGTCGTTCGTACGTGTTGCGCAGTATGCGCGCATTCGCTGCCGATCGCACGAATCACGCGGCTGTCTGCATGACCCGCCGGAGAGCACCGTCCGCCACGGCGGTGTATCGCTGGGTCGTGGCCACCGACGCGTGACCGAGGAGTTCCTGCACAGCGCGAATATCGGTCGTCGCCTGGTAGGCCGTCGAGGCGAATCGGTGCCGCAGCTGGTGCGCGGTCGCGCCGTGCAGCACGCGCCGGATGAGCACGCCGGCATGCGCCGAGGTGATCGGACCGCCCTTTCCGTTCGGGAAGGTCCAACCACGCGGCCGTGCCCGGAGCGCGGTGGCGACGGTCGGCAGAAGCGGGACCATTCGGTCCTTGCCACCCTTGCCGTGCACGATGAGTGACCAGCCGGTACCGTCTCGCACGACGTCATCGGAATGGATGCGAGCCATCTCGCCGCGGCGCAGTCCCTCGCGGCTGCCGAGCATGAGCAGCAGCCATGTGCGTTCGTCGGCTTCGGCGAGTGCTTGGTCGATCGCGATCTCCGGAGCGGGCCGCGGTCGAGCTGCGCCGGGCTTGATCTTCCGGAGGAGCCGCGCCGGGTCGGTGTCGGTGTGCCCGGCGGCGTGCGCCCATCCGTAGAAGCTGCGCAGCGCGGCGCGGTAGGAGCGAAGCGACTCAGCGCCCCATTCCTGCGCAGCGAGCCACGCGCCGAGGTCGTCGGGCGTGAGGCTGTACGGAGATCGCTGTGCGTGGTCACCGGCGAAACGTCGGAGCTGGTACATACGCAGGACGAGGGTCTGATTGCTGACGGCGCCGGACTTCAGCCATGCGCGCCAGCCGGTGAGCGGTTCTTTCCATCGGTTCGGTGTCATATACCGATGAATCGGGACAACGCTCGGCACCGTGAGCGCCTACGCCGCTGTGGGCTCGGCGTCAGGGTTGACGGCCGGCGCGCCGATGGGGATCACGGGCGCGTTGGGCTCGGCGTTGACGTGCTCAGGGAGATCGGGCACGAGGAACAGCCGTGCCCTGACCTGCGGCGAACCTGTATCAGCGGGTTCGGGGTTCGAGTCCCTGATGGCGCACTTCTTTTTCATCGATGCGCCTGCTTCGCTCAGCGCGGGCGGCCATTTCGAAATCTGCGCCCTGGAGCCCCACTTCAGCGCTGAATAGACGGTCGGCCGGGGGCGCAGCAGGTTTCGGGGCGTAAGGCACTCCGAGGCCCAGGCGAGGTCGGCACCTCGCTGTGGGGGCGTCGGCGCGAGTTGCTCGAACCCGTCGAGATGGCCCACCGCGGCCAGGTCGCCATCGAGACCACCACATACTCACTGGACCAGGCAACGCAGGCCTACCAGGACCTGCCCGACGGCAAGATCCGCGGCCGGGCCATGGTCGTGCCGTGAGCTGACCGGCTACTGCGACTTGAGGGGCTGGTCTCTGGTCCGACCGTTCAGACCTCGACGGAGAGCTCGTACACCTGATCCGTGGGGTGCCCGGCTCGCTCATGTACCCGCTTGACGGCCTCCTTGTCCGGTCCGGTCGACAGGCAGAAGACCTTGCCGGATTCCGGGTCGAGCCAGGCCTTCTCGAAGTGCACCCCTTCGTCGGCTTCGACGTCCAAGTCGCGCTGGTGCGCTTCCATAAGCTGGTCTTCCGTCACGCCCACAAAACCGTCGTGAAGATCCATGAACTTCGGCATGAGCTTCTCCTCACCGGTGGGCCCGCCAAGGTTGCCGGGCGTCAGCCGGAAGTGTGCTCCGGCGGTGCGAGTGCGTCAATCATGCAATTTGGTCGACCACGTGGGCCGTCGGGCAGTTTCCCAGAACATGCGGATCGATGTCCGCCGGCCCGCCCGCTACCGGGCGCCACCAGGACCTGCACAATCGCTCCGCCGCCCCGTCAGCTCCTCAAATGCTGCCGGTGAGCGTGCCCCATCTGCTGGAAGTTCCAACCGGACCGCGACGCTGCGGCACACCCCATGGGTTGTCGTCCCGCAACGGTGGAGGCAAAAGCTCTTGGGGCGCATTCTGATACGCGACCCCTCGCAGGAAACGCGTGATCGCAGCAGTGCCTACCGATGTCGCATCGATGGTCGCCGCCGGGAAGGGCCCTCCGTGCTGCATCGCCGACGTCACGGATACGCCTGTTGGCCAACCCCCGAAAAGCACCCTCCCGCAGGTGTCGGCCAGGGCCGCGATAAGCGGTTGAATCTCTCCGCTCTCGCCGCGCGTCGCGTGGACGGTACCGGCGAGGTTGCCCGGGAACAGTTCACGCTGCAGCCCAGCGAGTTCGGTGAGCGCGTCGTAGCGCACCACGACCGCCAACGGGCCGAAACACTCGTCGAGCAGTTCGCGTCGATGCTTGCGCAGCGTCTCTGCGTCCACCGCCACGATGGTCGGAGTCGCATACCACTCACCGTCGGCATCCTGACGAGACGAGCCCTGCGCGAGAACCGTGACGCCGGGGGTCGCCAAGACGGTGCTGCGGCGGGCCATGTACCCGGCGCCGACATGACCGTTCAGCATCCTGTGTTCGGTGACTCGGCGGGCGTGCTCGCCGATCTCATCGAGTTCGGCGCCACGTGGCATGAACAGAAACCCGGGTTTGGTGCAAAGCTGCCCCGCAGAGCCCGACACCGAGTCGATGAATCCGGCGGCCAGATCTGTCTCCGCTCGAGCTGCAGACGGAGTGATATAGACCGGATTGACGCTGCCGAGTTCACCGAAGAACGGAATCGGCCGTGGCCGCGCCGCAGCGATTTCCGCCAGCATGCGGCCGGCGCGCAACGACCCGGTGAATGTCGCAGCGCGAATCCGATCGTCCGTCAAGAGGCCGACCCCGGCCTCCTCGCCCTCGGCCAACTGGAAAGTCCCATCCGGCATGTCGGCCGCCACCAGCGCCCGCGCGACTAACTCGGCCGTAGCCCGAGACAACTCGGGGTGACCGGGATGGGCCTTCACAATCACCGGGCACCCGGCCGCGAGCGCCGACGCGGAATCGCCGCCCGCGACCGAGAACGCGAACGGGAAGTTCGATGCCGCGAAGTTCAGCACCGGCCCCACCGGTACAAGAACGCGACGCACATCGGGCCGCGCACCGATGACATAGGCGCCGTCGGCGGCATCGAGACGCGCATCGAGGTGGGCACCGTCGACAACGACCTCGGCGAACAGCCGCAGCTGCCCGCACGTACGGCGCATTTCGACCTCGAGCCGATCCTTGCTGAGGCCCGTCTCCGCAATGGCGATGGGGATCAATCGGGACGCCGCCGATTCCAATGCAGCCGCGACCGCCACCAACGCCGTGGCCCGCTCCGGCGGGGAGACAGCGGCGCACGGGCCCGCGGCAGACGCCGCTGCGGCCGCGACAGTCTCGATGTCCATATCGCCATCCCCTTCAGATTGCTTCGACAAGTAACAGCGTCCGCGCCGGAGGCCGACGCCCACGATCGCTTACCGGGCCGCTCGGATCGCCTCGGCCCGCCCGCTGGCAACGGAGCGCTCGGCGCCGTCGAGCGCCGCCATCGCGATCGTTGCGGGAAACTTTGCGGCCTCCGGTAATTCGGTTCCGTCGATCGCCCGGCAGAACGCGTCCAACTGCGCGTCGAAGCCTTGATCGAGCATCTGATCCTCGGGGAGAGCCACCACGTCGCGCCCGTTGCACGCGACGCGGCGGTAACAGTCGAATACCAACGTCGCCTCCGTCCCGATCAGCACAATGTCGTGAACGACATGCTTCGAGCTGAAGGACATGGCTGATGTGAAACGGAATCCGTCATCGAAATCAACCAGCAAGGAAAAGTCGTCCACAACGCCGAATGCGCTGCGTACCGACCGAGCGCGGCAGTATGTGGCAGCCGGCCGGCCCCTCAACAGGTAACAGAGCAGATCGACCGAGTGCGATCCCCAGTGGGAGATCAGGAAATTCGGCAGATCCTTCCACCACGGAAAGTTGTCCGCACGGTCCACCAGGCGTCGCTCGATCGCTTGGACCGGCCGACCCAGTTCCCCCGCCGCAATCAGACGCTTCGCCCACTCGAACATCGGAAGGTACCGCAGTATCTGCGCCGGAACGACCGGTACGCCGTTCTCAGCCGCGAGCTCCGTGATCTGGCGGGCCTCAGCAAGGTCGGCGGCAATGGGTTTCTCAACAAGGACCGGCAGGCCGGCTTTGATCGCCTGGAGCGCCTGCTCGTGATGGACCGCGGTAGGCGAACAGATCACAACGCCGTCGATCCCGGAGTCGGCGAGCGCACTACTGAGGTCTGCGGTCGCCCGAGAGATCCTCCATCTGTCTGCAAACCGCAGCGCTGCCTGCCGATCAGGGTCGACAACCGCGGCGATAGACATGTCATCTCTCCGCGCGATCGCCGCGGCATGAGAGTGGGCGATCTGGCCCGCACCGACCAGCAGGACGTGCTTGTGCGTCATGCGGACACCCCGATCCGGGAGAGCTGTGCCAACACCGTGTCGATGTCCACGCGCCTGGTGTACACGTGCGCGGAGAGGCGAACACGACCGTCTCTGGCCCACACGGCCGTGCCCTCCGCCTGCAGCGCGGCCCGAATCCTGTCGAAGTGTGGAGTCTCGAAAGCGACGAGGCCGCCAGTGCGCATAGGCCCGGACGGACCGATGACGCGTGCACCCAGACGCCGTAGCCCATCCCGCAGGACGCGGATAAGTTCGCTGTTGTGCGCATCGATCGCTGCCGGCGTCCACGCCGCGATCCGGTCGAGCGAGGCGGCGAGGACAGCCATCGCGGCAAAACTCGGCATACCCTCCTCGTAGCGGCGGGCGCCTTCGTACAGCGTGATGTCGTTCGGCGACTTCGGGAACAGCTCGGACACGCTCTTGTATCCGACATATGGAGCGGACGTCACTGAGCGGGCACGCTTCGAAGCGTAAAAGCCCGCGATTCCGTGAATTCCGAGCATCCACTTGAAGGACGCGGCGGCCAGGAAGTCGACCTCGCCGATCGCGAAAGGCACGGCACCAAGTGCCTGCACCGCATCGACGTAGACCAGCGCCCCGTGTTCATGGGCGGCGAGGATGATTTCGTCCGGCGCCAAGTATTGGCCGGATTTGAAACTCACCAGACTCATGACGACAAGCTTCGTCGATCGGTCGATGGCCGCAACCACGTCGTCGGGCCGCACCTGACCGTCAACCGCCGGCACTACGCGCACTTTCACTCCACGTTCCGCCAACAGCTGCGCAGCAAAATACGCGGTCGGGAACTCGGCCTCGGGCACGACGAGCGCGTCCCCTGCCTGCCAGTCGATCGACTTGATCGCTATATCGAGTCCCCGCGAGGTCGAGGCAATGAACGCCACGTCCGAGGCGTCAGCCGAAATCAGGCTGGCGAAATGCCTACGCGCGTCATCCTCGATGGCATTGAGGTCCTCCCGCCCACGCGAGCCGCGGGCCTTCGCGCGCAGATACCGCTCGATCGCCGGAGTCGCGTCAGAGAGCAACAACCCTTCGGCTGCCGTATTCAGATAGATCCCATCCGGCTGCTCGGCCAATGCCGCACGCGCGCGACTGCCGACGTCAATGGTGCCCATGCTCTCCGGCTTCCTGCTCACGCTGCGCGAACTCCTCCGTGCGGTGGGCGAAGTGGCATGCCACCGTGCGCGGATCATCGACCTCGAGCCGGCGCAGATCCGGCCGCTGCGTCACGCACATCTCCGGGTTGCCCAGTTCCGTGCGCAGCCAGCATCGATTGGCGAAGTTGCAGGCCGACGCCGGTGGCGGTGAATCGGTATCGATCTCGCTTCGCACCCACGGGCGTAGCGGCGCGTCGCCCGGCTTGTCGTGTGGCGCAGCCGAAACCAGCATGCGCGTGTATGGATGCTGAGCGTGCATCATGATCTGGCGCCGCGTGCCGACCTCAACGATCCGGCCGCGATACATCACGACCACTCGGTCGCAGAAAAAATTCACCACACGCAGGTCGTGCGTGATCATGACGATCGTCAGGTCTAGTTCCCGGCGCAGAGAGTTGAGCAGGTTCAACACCTGCGCCTGAATGGACACATCGAGCGCGGATACGGGTTCGTCAGCAATCAGTACCTTCGGCCCGACACTCAGCGAACGGGCCAGTACGATGCGCTGGCGCTGGCCACCAGAAAATTCATGCGGGTACCGATCGAGCATCTTCGGGCTGAGCCCCGTCTGCTCCATCAACCGTTCCAGCTCGGCTTGACGCGCGGCTTTCGGCACACCACGTGCGCGGAGCCCATCGGTCAAGGAGTCGCGCACGGTCCGGAACAGGTTGAGCGCCGCGAAGGGATTCTGGAACATCATCTGCACATCGCGGCGGAAGGCCTCGCGCTCGCGCCGTCGCATCGTGAACAAATCCTTGCCGGCGAACAGGACACGCCCCGCACTCGCCGGCTCGAATCCGACCAGCATCCGCCCCAGCGTCGTTTTCCCTGAGCCACTCTCGCCGACAATGCCCAGCGCCTCACCCGGGCGAATGGACAGCGACACGTCATCGAGCGCCACCGTGGTTTGCGCACGCCGAGGCCAACGCCTGCGTACAAATTGTTTGAAGACGCCGTCAACCTGGAATCGCGCCCCGACCCTGTCGTCCGTCGAATCTATCGTCATCGTCGTCACCGCTCATCTACGAAATGGCATGCAGCCCAGTGCGGCACCGTCTCGTCAACCAACGGGTCGGTCGTCCGGCAGGCCTCGGGTTCACCGAGGGCCTGGTACAGCGGGCAGCGCGGCCGGAACCGGCAACCGGTGGGCCACTCATCCGGCTGCGGCGGCTGGCCCGGTATTGCGGTCAGCACGTCCGGCGGTTCGCCGTCCAACGGGAGCAGGCTGGCGAGAAGCGCCCTGGTATATGGATGCATCGGGTCGGCGAACACATCGCCGACGGCACCGGCTTCGACAATTCGACCGGCGTACATGACGAGGACCCGATCACAGATTTCGGCGACCGTGGCGAGGTCGTGGGTGATGAAAATAATGCTGGTGCCGCGGTCGTCGACGATGCCGCGCAGCAGCGCGAGGATCTGGGCCTGCACGGTGACGTCCAGGGCGGTCGTCGGTTCGTCGGCGATAATCAGGAGCGGCCCGAGCACCAGGCCCTGCGCGATAGCCACCCTTTGCTGCATGCCGCCGCTGAGTTCGTGTGGGAACTTGCCGAGCGTCTCCTCCGGTTCGGAGAGGCGAACCTCGCGAAATGTATGTACCGCGCGCCGACGAAGTTCGGACCGGCCGCCCTTCTCGCCGTGGTCACGCATCACCTGTGTGATCTGCTCGCCGACGGTGATGACGGGGTTCATCGTCGCCAAGGCGTCCTGCACGATGAGCGCCAGGTCGTTTCCACGGACGTGACGCAGTTCGGCGGCCGTGAGGTCGTACAACTCCTGATCCACGAATTTCATGCTCTTGGCCGATACGCGGCCGGCGCCTGGCACCATCCTCATGATCGCGAGGCCCAACGTGCTCTTGCCCGATGCCGATTCGCCGACCAAGCCCACGATCTCGCCGCGGCCGATGTCGAACGAAACATCGTCAACAGCTCGAAGGCGGTGAGAACCGATGGTGAACTCGACGCAGAGTTCCTCGACGTGCAGCAACGGTGCGTCGGAGCCTGCGGCCGTGCTCATGATTTCACTCCATCCGAACGCGGATCGACGATGTCGCGAAGTCCATCGCCGAGGAGGTTGACGCCCAGCACAGCGATTGCAACCACAGCGCCGGCGGCGATCGGCAGCCACGGCGCCTGGTACATGTACTGCCGGCCTTCGATCAGCAGCGAACCCCAGGAAGGTGCGGGCGGCTGCACGCCGAGTCCCAAGAATCCGATGCTCGCTTCGTCCAAGATGCCCCAGGCGAATGCGGTCGTCGATTGGACGATCAGCACCGGCATAACGTTCGGCAGGATGTCGCGGACGATGATGGCCCAGGTGCCCATGTTCAGCCCACGTGCGGCCTCGACATAGGGCCTGTCCCGCACCGCGACGACGCTGGCGCGGATGATACGGGCGAACTGCCACGTGTAGACCCCGATCAGCGCGATGGTCACCGACACGGCCGACGGGCCGAGCAGCGTGACGACGCCGACCGCCAGCACTAGACCGGGGATGGCCAACATCAGGTCGATCACCCTCGTCAGCACCGCATCCACGGCGCCCTTGAACATCCCGGATATCACGCCCAAGGCCGTCCCGAAGATGAACGATCCTGCTACCGCGCCGGTCGCGACGAGCAAAGACACCTTCGCGCCGGCCATCAGTCGAGAAAAGATGTCACGGCCGTAGATATCGGTTCCGGCCAGATGATCCCAGGAGGGGCCGGCGAAGTTGTGTTCAGCATCGAATGTCAGCGGATCGTACGGGGTCCAAAACGCGCCCACGATCGCGATAGCCACCACGATCGCCGTCAGCAGCCCGCCGGTCAGTGCTCTACGGTTGGCCACGATTGCGCGCAGCGTGATCGCTTTGGCGCCGCCGCTAGGCCTGGCCTTCGCTACGGCATCAACGAGCGAGTCCTGCCGGCGCATGATCAGGTTCATAGCTTCACCCTCGGATCCAGCGACGCGTGGAGAACATCCACAGCTAGATTGACCAGCACGTAGATCACGGCCACCACCAGGATCAGCGACTGTACCAGGAGGTAGTCGCGCTGGACGGCACCCTCGACGAGCAACCTGCCCACGCCGGGCCAGCTGAAAAGCTGCTCAATGATCACCTGCCCACCGAGCAGTCCGCCGAGCTGCATGCCGACGATCACCAGTACCGGCAACACGGCATTGCGCAGGAGATAGCGCCTGGTGATCGTGTTCGGCTTCAACCCGCGCCCGCTGGCCTGTATGACGAACGGTTCGCGTTTGAGTTCGACCGTCGCGGCCCGCACCAGACGTGCCAGTAGAGGCGAGAGGTTGATGCCCAGGGCGAACGCCGGCAACAGTGTCCGACGGAGACTTTCGATCGGGTCCTCCGAGAACGGGATATACCCTCCGGCCGGGAACCATCCAAGCCTCACGGCGAAGATCAGGATCAGCAACGTGCCGAGCCAGAACGCCGGCGTTGACAGTCCCAGGAGTGCGGTCGGTGAGAGGATGCGATCAATCCAGCTCCCCTGGTGTTTGCCCGCCAGGAAGCCGAGAGGAAATCCGATGGCCACGATCAGGAACAGCGAGCACAGAGTGAGCTGCAGAGTCGCCGGAATTCGATTGATGACGATCGGCGTGACCGGTGCGCCATTAATGAGCGAAATCCCGAGGTCACCGCGGAACAGCCCGGCGAACCATCGCCAATATTGCTCCCACAACGGCAGGTCCAACCCGCGCTCGTGTCGAAGGCGCGCGATCAGCTCCGGTGTGCTGTCCGGCCCGAGCATGCCCGCAATCGGATCACCGGGGACAGCGTGGATGTAGAAAAAGAGGAGCACGGTCAGACTGAACAGCAACGGGATCAAGACGAGGATCCGTCTGACGAGATAGCCGAGCACGCTGATTCCTCCGAGATGCGGCCCGGGTGGGGGCCGGGACTACCGGCCCCCACCCGTAGGCAGGCTACTTACTTAGCCGAGTGTCGCGTAGATGAGCGACCGATTGGAAGCGTCAGCCCGCGGATAAAAGCCCTGCAGCTTGGGCGACGTGCCAATCGCCGCGTACTGTGCACCGATCGGGATGACCGGCTGCTCATCCAGGATGATGTCCTGCACCTGGCGGTAGTTGTCAGTCGCTTTCTGAACATCGTCGGTGGCGCGGGCCTCATTGACGAGTTCGTCAACCCTCTCGTTGCAGTACTGGGTCAGGATCGCGTTCGCCGAACCCTCGCACGTGAAGGTCTGACCGATGTAGTCGTCGACAGTCGCGTAGTTGTTGCCCATGTGGTACATGGTGAACTTGCCGGCACCAGCGTCACTGTAGAACGACGCCTTGTCGTAAGCCTCGGGCGTAGCCGCCACGCCGAGTGGCTTGAGGTACTGCTGGAGCATCTCGGTATTGCACCGGGCCTGCGCCCACGAGTTCTCGTATGGAACATTGAAGGCGAGCTTCGTTCCGTCCTCGACGCCCGTCACACCCTTGGCCTCACGGACACCATCCGAACCCATCACCCAACCGGCCGAGTCCAACAGCTGCCCGGCCTTCTGGATTGCGGCATCCTTGTCGAGCTGGAAGCGCTGCTCACCCTTCGCGTAGAAGTTCTGCCCCTCGAAGATCAGGTCGCCGTATGACACGGGCCCGATCCCGCTCCAGCAGGTCTGCATGGCGTCCTCACGCGGGACGACATACGCCACCGCTTGACGCACGTCCTTGTTGTCGAACGGTGAGTGGCTCTTGTTCAAGCCCCATGCGATCAGGCCGGCGCTCGGCGCCAGATGGTTGTCGATCGCACCGGACGCCTTCAGCCGGACTGCATCGGCGGGCACCATGTTGTAGGTCATATCGATGGTGCCGGTCTCCAGCGCCGCCGCCATCGCTGTGCTGTCCGTCGCGAAATCGTAATTGATCGTCGCGAACTTGGGGTACCCGGCATTCCAGTAATGTCCGTTCGCCTTCAGCGTCGCGCTCCCGTGCGAGACGATGTCGTCGAGGTACCAGGGACCCGACGTCGCGGTCGGCTTCGTGAAGTAATCCGCATTGCCGTCGACTGCCTTCTGCGACAGGATCGCAGCGCTACCCACCGTCGCCAGTGCATTGAGGAACACCCGCGACGGAGCGTCGAGCGTGACAGTGACCTCGTGATCGCCGGTAGCCTCAATCTTCGTCACACCGGCGAGTTGCGCCTTCAGCGCCTCGGATTGTTGCATGCGGTTGAGCGAGTACACGACATCATCAGTCGTAATTGGATTGCCATCACTGAACATCGCGTTCGCGCGGAGGGTGAAAACATAGCTAAGCTTGTCATCCGAGAGCGCCCATTTTTCGGCGATCATCGGAATCAGCTCATTCTTCTCGTTGTAGTCGATCAGCGTGTCGTATATCAATTCCATGACACGCTTGGATGCCTGCGTCACCGCCGTCGCCGGGTCCAATCCCGCACTCGGCTCGGCGGCGCTGATGTGCAGAGCACCACCGCTCGGGGCCGATGATTCACCGGTGGCGCCGGAGGTCGGCTGGGTCGCACCGCTGGAGTCACCGGCACTGTTGCCACTGCCGGATCCGCACGCCGCCAAGATGAGGGCAGCCGCGAGTATTGCCCCCGTAGTCACGGCATACCGTGTCTTACGCACCATTTGTGTCACTCCTCACTCGGGTTGGTTCGCCGATGCCGGTCCAACCCGGCGACGACTTGTTCTGCATGGACAAAGAGGGCAGGTAGCCCCCCGGTATGTAGAAACACAACGTGGTCAGACGTGGTGAATCGGGCCGCGCCCACATCGGCTGTCAGTCCGGCGAAGGCCTTACCGCTGTAGACAGGATCGAGGAGCACCCCTTCAAGGCGTCCGACGGTACCGATGGCTTCGATGCTTTCCTCGGAAGGCACGCCATAATCGGGCCCGACGAACTCATCGCGCAGTTCGATGTCGTCGACGGTGATCGCACTTTCGTGGCCGAGAAGTTCGCCGGCGGAGTGGATCATCTCGACGATCTCGGGCTTGGACATCCGCGCCTCGCTGTCGGCTCGCATCGGAGCGATCCCGATTACCCGCGTCGGCAGGCCGAGCATTTCGCAGGCGAGCATCATGCCGCCCTGGGTGCTGCCTTGGGACGCCGTATAAATCGCGTCCGGAATTCGCTCGTCGGGCATCTGCTCGACGATCTCGAACAACGCATCGACATAGGCGACTGCCGCAAGCATGAGCGCTGCTTGCGCACCCATGCCGGTCACGAACGGATGCCGTCCGTCAGTGGTCAGCCGAGCCACTAGCGCCGACTTCGCCGCGATCGTGCTGTCCGTCGCACGGATCGGAGAGATCTGTGCACCCAGAATGCGATCGATGAGCAGATTGCCGACGGCGGGATTCATAAAGCCGTCGTCCTTGGGCAGCAGATAGGTGTCCACGCCGAGCTGGGCGCCCGCGGCAGCCAACTGCCGCGAGTGGTTCGATTGCGCAGCTGCACCCTGGACGAAACAGTCCGCACCCTGCCTGAGCGCCTCACCGAGGATGTACTCGTGCTGGCGCACCTTATTCCCACCAAAAGCGAGCCCCGTGAGGTCATCGCGCTTGATGTATAGATGCGGGCCGCCGAGTTCCTTCGTCAACCGCGGGCACGGCTGAAGGGGCGTCGGCAGAAAAGCCAGCGAGGCGTGCGGGAGCCTGGCCAGACGCGCTCGCACACGATCAATCTGCTGAGTCAGTTCCGGTCGCACCTGCTGCACCTGCCCTTCGAAACTTGTGGTCAGAACTCGGCGCTGACGATTTCGAGTCCGTGGCGAATAACAACTTCCAAGTCACGGGAATCGGCGTCGGTCGGGTCGACGAGCGGGGCTCGAACCGGGCCGACGCGGTGCCCACGCAGGCGCGCGGCTTCCTTGATCAACGCCACCGCGTAGCCCGGCGCCCGGTCCCGAATTGCGATGAGTGGGTAGTAGAACTCGACGAGCAGCATGTCCATCGTCGCAGTGTCGCCCGCCACAGCTGCCGCGAAGAATGCCCTCGCGATCTCCGGAGTGCAGCTATGCACGGCCGATGAGTAGGCGGGGATGCCGATGCTTGCGTACGGCCGGTACTGCAGCTCGGCCGTGGGCGTCCCGTTGAAAAAGAGGAAATCGTCCGGAGCGGCGATCGTCATGTGCTGGAGCTCGGCGAAATCACTCATTGAGTCTTTCAACCCGATCACGCTCGGAATTGCCACGAGCTCGCCGACATCCTTAGCCGAGTACATCGCAAGTCCACGCTGGTAGACGATGAGCGGCAACGCGCTGGCCGACGCCACCTGGCGCACGTGTCGGAGGACTCCGGCAGACGGAGCTGCGACCAGGTAGTGCGGCAGCAACAGGATGCCATCCGCTCCAGCAGCCTCCGCCGCCTTCGCGAAAGTCTGGGCCAGAGGCCAGCCGTAGCCGACGCCGGCGATGATCGGGATCTCGCCGGCGGCGGTCGTGACGGCTGTAGCGACCAGCGTTGAGTACTCATCGACAGTCAGGCTGGTGAATTCACCGGTCCCGCAACACACGAATAGCGCCCCGGGACCGAAACCCATGTGCCACCTGAGGTGCGCGGCGAACGAACCTGTGTCCACCGCCTCCCCATCGTCGGTGAAGCAGCTCAATGGGAACGCGAGCACGCCGCTCTCGTTGCCGACCTTCATCCGGTTCACCAGGCTGCTCGCGCGCCGCTCAACCTCGCCCACAGTGTCTGTCCCTTGGTAATTTGATGTCTACGTATGTAGTCATCAGCTTGTACAATAGACAAGAGGGTAACCGTGAGGGTTCGGGCGCGCAAGAGTGAATTCGGGACTCCGTCGATGATCAGTCACCGGTGGGGAGCCATCATCGGTCCCGGCCACGGGGACCTGTCGTTTAGAATCGGCCCAAAGCGGTAGCAACAGGAGGCTTCATGACGAGGGCTGCAGGGGTTCGGCCGGTGAAGTCGGCGATGCAGATGGTTCACGTCTTGGAGTTCCTCGGCAGCCGCCCATCGAATCCGGCACGCATCCGCGAGATCTCGGATTTCACCGGGATCCCGCGGAGTAGCCTGTACGCGCTGTTGCGCACACTTCTGGACTCCGGGTGGGTGCGGCGCGATCCCAGTGGATCGCTTTACCGTGTCGGTATCCGAGCGCTGATGACCGGTGTCGCCTACCTCGATTCCGATGAGACCATCCGGATCGTCAAGCCGTGGATGGACGGACTCGGCCAGGACCTCGACGAAACCCTGCATCTAGGCCGACTGGACGGGACCGATATCGTCTACCTGGCCACCAAGGAGTCCTCCCAGTATCTGCGGCCGATCAACAGAGTCGGTCGGCGCATTGCGGCCTCGACGACCTCGCTCGGCAAGGCGCTCCTCGCGTGGCAGCCACCGGAGTTGCTCGACAAGCATTTGATCGACCCCCTCCCCCAGCTGACCGCGAACACGATCACCGACCGGAATGTGCTTGAACGGGAGCTGGCACACACGCGAAATCAGGGCTATGCAGTCGATAACGAGGAGAACACCACCGGCGTGAAATGCTTCGGCTTCGCGCTGCGCATCGAAGACCCTCCGGTGGATGCAATCAGTTGTTCCATTCCGCTGGCGCGCCTCACGCCAAGCCGGGAACGCATCATCGTCGAAAAGATGGCCGATGCCATCGACGCGCTGGAGAGCCGGCTACACCGGTCGTCGCTGCTGCCACCTACGTGATGCGACTGCAGCTACATCCAAAGCTCCGCGCCGTGGACGAAGCCGAGGCTTCCGTTTAGGCTGCGGGGCATGCACGACGACGACACGGGGCTTTACATCCTCGACGGACACACGCACATCACCAGTCCACACCCCGGAAGCGGTCGGAGTATGGCGGACCTACTCGCCGACATGGCTACGGCGTCAGTGGCTGGGGCCGCTGTGGTGACGCCCGGAACCGCAGGCTGGGACAACACGCTGACATTTGAATCGGTCGAGTCGACGCCGGGCCCGTTCGCCGCTATCGCCCGCGTGGACCTTACTGCAACGAATGCACTGGCGGCATTGGAATCCGCGATCGTGTCCGGTGCCCGCGGGATTCGGATCACGATGCCGCGCGACCAGAACATGGGGTGGCTCGTCGACGGCTCGATCGACGCCCACTGCCGCGTCCTCGATTCGAAGGCCATCGTCGTCGAGTTCCATTCCGGACCAGGGGATTTCAAAATCGTCGGAGCGTTCGCGCGGCGCTATCCCGGCGTCACGGTACTGATGGACCATCTGGGTCGGCCCAACGCGACGGCAGGGGTCGCCGGCCCCGAGTTCCAGCAGTTCCTCCGACTGTCGGAGTATCCCTCGGTGTACACCAAAACGGCGAACTCGGCCTTCTTCTCACGACAGCAGGCGCCCTATGCGGATCTCGCTCCGTTCCTCGGGGCCGCGTTGGAGTCGTTCGGCGCCCGCCGAATCATGTGGTCCTCCGACTGGCCGCTGTGCCGGCAGGGCGGGCCCTACGCGTCCTCGCTTCAGCCGACCATCGACGTCCTTTCCTCCCGCCCCGCCAATGATCGGAACATGGTGCTCCACGGGACGTTCACGTCACTCCTGTTGGATCAGTAAGCTGCGAGCGCTCGTAGTGGGTTCGCACGCACCAACGCATCGAGCTCTCCGTCATTCAGCCCTGCCGCGCGAAGCTGCGGGAGGAACGAGTCGTGAATATACCGATAGCCACATCCGCCGAACATCGCCAGATGACTACGCAGGCACACATCATGCGAGAGCAGAATCCGTTCGAGATAGCCCGCAGAGACGAGCGCCATGATGTGCCGGACAGCCCGATCCATGACGAAACCGGGCCCACCCCGCAGGGTGTCGAACTGAACGTATGCCCCTGCTTCGGCCATCGCCATGTGGTATTCCGAGATGTCGATTGTCGAGCAATGGCCGATGATCACGCGATCCGGCGCCACGCCCTCCGCCCGCAGAAGCGCCAAGACGTCGCCCCCTACCGGCCATTTCGACGTGTGCGTGCTAATCGTGGCTCCGGTCGCCATGTGTGCCCGCGCCGCTGCCCGAATGGATCGCTCCTCCCGTGCGGAGACGTACCACTTGTCGGCGCCGACCTCGCCGATGACACCGGCCCGGATGCGTGTCCCGTCGAAACCCTCCGTGAGGTCAGCGATCATGCGTTCCGCGAGTCCCACCACCCCCAGCCCGTCGATATCCGGCCCAGTGAGGTACGGATCACGATAGTGTCCAGTCCCCAATATCATCCCGACACCCGAACCCTCCGCGAGCGCCGCGAGTTCCGTCGCATTGCTTGCAGTTCTGGTTGGCGTCGCTGTTGAATCCCCCACCTGCCGGTGACGGTATAGCCCGCGTGGGTCGCTAGCGGCACCGACGGTGAGTTCACCCGTCGTCAACTCGACGAGCAGGCTCGCCCCCAGCCCCGCGACCCGCCGCAGCTCATCCTCCATAATGCCGACATCATTGAGCAGGCCATCCGCGCGATCCTCGCGGAGTTCGTTGATGAGCACGTGTTCGTGCGGCAGCACGAACCCGAATCGATCCGCATCGGCGGGTCCCGTTGTAGTGACGACCTGGCTCACCACCGCACCTGCCCGCAATGGACGACATGCCGGCCGGCCTGCCACACATCACACACCTCGCCGAGGCTCGCACTTCCCGCTGTAACGACGGAGTCGAGTGCGACGAGGTCGGCTCTTTTGCCGGTTTCAATGGTGCCGACACGATCCTCAATGCCGAGCGCACGAGCGGCCACCCCAGTGGCGAGGCCGATAGTAGTCGCGCCATCGATGTCCAGGGCCAGTGCGCCCGCGCGGAGCGTGTCGATAAAACGCTCGAACGGCGTGAAGCGAACGCCCGCATCGCTGGCGAGGACCACGTCGATCCCCGCGTCTCGCATCACACGCGCCCACGCGAAGTCCTCCCTGAGATCGCCTCCGCTGGGTGACATGCTGACCGCTGTCCGGGCCGCCTCAGGGTTGGCTACCGCAAGGTCTGGGAGGAGGTAGCGCGCGATGCCGGCCAGCGTCGCGACTCCGACCGTGGCCGCCTGCCTCATGCTCGCCAAGTCCGCGTCGGTCAAATCCGGGTTACCGTCCGCATCGCGCCAGCCGCAATGCTCCAGTGTGTCGACTCCGGCACTGACGCACCGCCGCAACGCCTCCGCGTTGTGCGCGTGCGCCGCTACTTTCTTGCGACCCCGATGAGCTTCGAAGACGATCAGCCCGAGTTCCTCAGCCGTGAACTGGGGGATTCTGTTATTGGATTCGCGAGTCATATTTCCGCCGGTCGCCATCACCTTGATGACGTCCACGCCGGCGGCCACAAGTTGACGGGTCTTAGCTACGAGGGCATCCGAGCCATCGGCGTTGCCGCCGAGCCATCCCAGGTGACCTGCGGTAATGGTGATGGGCGTCCCTGCGCTGAGGATGGTGGGTCCGACCAACAGCCCCTCAGCGACAAAATCGCGCAATCCTGCGACGATCAGATCCCGATCGCCCAGGTCCCGCACCGTCGTGACGCCACCGCGCAGGCAGTCCAGTCCATGCCGAACTGCCGTAGCAAGCAGGCGCTCGCGTGAGGCCACCTCCACCGCGTGACGCGCTTCGCCGTGGGTCGGCTCGGAGCTGAAGATCAGGTGCGCATGAGCGTCGATCAGGCCAGGCGCGAGGGTTTGACCCCTCAGATCGAGCGCCGCGCTCGGCGCCTTCGGTCCTGAGACCACCTCACATATGACGCCGCCTTCTAACCGCACCGCGTGGTCCAGCAGCGGCTCTCGGTTGTCCCCAACCACTACTGACCCCGCCCTGATCCATTCCCCACTTGACATGACGCTCCAATCTGTAGACATAGCCGCCAACTACATCCTAAGATGATTCGCACACGCCTCGAAAGATTCCGACCGCGTTGGCGTGCCTGAGATCCGTCGAACGCGTTCGCCCCGAAAGGATCTGTGATGGCCCGACCGATTACCGTCTCCTGCGTCAGTGCGCCACGGCTCCCACTGGATCGGTCGATCTCGATTGACCGTGCGATCGAATTCGAAGTCGCACACTGGCAGGACAGGATCGAAACAGTACTGCCGCACACGCCCGATCTCATCGTCCTGCCCGAAGCGGCGGACCGGCCCGAGCCCGACACATTCGGGCGCGAACGGATCATGAACTACATCGAAGCGCGCGGCAGCGTCGTGCGCGACAGCCTCGCGCGAATTGCACAGGAAAATAAGTGCAATATCGCCTATTCGGCGCAATGGATCGACGGCGACGTCCGCGTCAACCGGACGCAGTACATCGACCGCGGGGGCGCAATCGCCGGGTGCTATGACAAGAATCATCTGGTCATCGACGAGCACGACGAAAATCGGCTCGACTACGGCACCGAGACCGGGATCGTGGACCTGGACTTCGGTCGGGTGGGCACCGCGATCTGCTTCGATCTGAACTTCGACGAATTGCGCCGGAGATACGAGGGAACCGGCGTGGAACTCATGGTATTCAACTCGGAGTACCACGGCGGCTTGATGCAAAACTACTGGGCGTATTCCCTGCGCGCGTACTTCGCCGGAGCCATCCGTCCCCCGGCACCGAGCGCGATCCTGTCGCCACAGGGCGAGATACTGGCCGAGACAACAAACTACTTCTCCGAAGTGACGGCGGATATCAACCTCGATTACGTCCTGGTCCACCTGGACGGGCACTGGGAGAAGTTGGCCGCGATGCAGGCGAAGTATCGAGATGGCGTTCGCGTGCACGACCCAGGGCGGCTCGGGTCCGTGATGGTCACCGCTGTCGACCACGGACTGACCGCCGCGTCGTTATGCGCGGAATTCGAACTCGAGCGGCTCGACGACTACCTGGACCGGAGCCGGGCACACCGGGCAGAGACGATTACCAATAACGGATGAGCATGATCGCAGGCGTGACCGATCCCGCATCGCAGATCGGGAACCGGCCCCGCGCCGTGCAGACGGCCGACGTCGATCAGCCGAGCGACACCGAACGCAGCGATCCCGCTGAGCCGGCGCCGACATGCCCGCTGGGATCGGCCGCCCACGAATATTCCAGTTCGGCACCGGCGCACTCCGTGCCCTACGGGCAGACGCCGGCCGCCGATAAGACACGTGGTGATGTCACCGACCGCGGCCGACCGTACATTCGCGGCGGCTGACACCGTGCTCGCGACAACCCTCGGAGCGATGGTCGCGTTCGGGCTTGCTGCAGCGGCTCAGGCCTTTACCGGGTTCGGATCTGCACTCGTCGCAGTGCCGTTGATCGCCGTGCTCACTGACCCTGTCACCGCGATCGTATCGACCACCTGCGTCAGCGTCGGGATCTCAGCGTACGGAGCCATCAAAGAACGTCGGAACATTGAACGAACCAACGCGAAGCGGTTGACTATTTCAGGACTCGTCGGGATTCCGATCGGCGCTCTCGCACTTCACTACCTCGATGTCAATGCCCTGAAACTCGTCATAGGGTGTGTCCTGCTGAGCGCGGTGATGCTCAGCCTGCTGGGAGTGGAAGTCCGGAACTCCCCTCGTGCGGAAATCACGGGTGGGATCATCGGGGGCGCGCTGCTTACGTCGACCGGCATGAACGGTCCGCCGATCGTACTCGTCACCTATGGGAGCTCAAAAAGCGCATTGACGAAGCGGGCGACGCTACAAATCGTATTCCTTGCGCATGATCTGATCGCAATCGTATTCTTTTGCGTAATGAAATTGATCGACGTCGAAGTCTTACTGCTGTCGGTGGCCGGCCTTATAGTAACGCCTGGCGGTTGGGCCTTGGGGAACTCGATATTCGCGCGACTAAGCGCGCGGTCATTCAAAATCGCTTCGACAACGGTACTCGGGGCCGTTGCCCTGGTAGCCGTGGTCGGAGGAATTGCCGCCTACAGCTGACTCGCGAATCCGCGACATGGCTACCCGCCCAGCGGCACCATCGCGCGCGCGGCCTTCGGCATCAGGACAAACGCGAGCAAATAGATCGCGGCTACCACGATCAACAGATTGCGGTAGCCCGTCATGAGCACGAGATACTCCAGGCACCCGCCGACAATGGCGCCGAGCAGATTGGCCGCGAAAGCGGCCTGCGAGTCGTCGGATTGGCGGAACCGTTGCGAGAACGCGACATTGGCCAGGTAGATGGGCAGGAAGGCGATCAGGATCGCCAGGATCAGCCGC